>Ga0213870_1000557_pt1 | contig 17378 bp, 16 predicted proteins | sample WICALVC2017_Meta_FD_160119 | JGI IMG/M metagenome (GOLD analysis project Ga0213870, IMG submission 160119) | Freshwater microbial communities from subterranean cave lake in Wind Cave National Park, South Dakota, United States - WICALVC2017 | ecosystem: Environmental > Aquatic > Deep subsurface >... | reverse complement strand
TAGATTTAGGGGATCCCAGCAGATTTAAAACTCTGGGAGAATTAGCCGTGGCAGTCTACCATCAGATTCATTACTACAACAATCTCAGAATCCACACCAAATTAAAAATGCCGCCCAATCAATTCAGTCAGCGGCACAATCAAATCTTAACAACTAACTCTGTATCTATTAGACTGTAGACAAGTCTTGTAAGAAACGGGGTGCAGGCCACTGATTCAACATGATAGGCGAGTGGTCACAAGGGCTACTCACCTCATTTTTATTAAATAACCAAGGTATGATTAAAAATATCTATAAAAAGTCATTTCAGAATTATAAATCCCAGATGCAAAATGGGAAGTTTGAAAACGCTGAAAAAATATTACAGAAGATTATAAAAATAAATCCAGTGAAAGGCTGGTATCATTTCGGACTGTTATATCCCATGCTCGTATCAAAGAAGATTTTCCAAAAAACCGTTCTGTCAAAACAAATTGAGTATTTTAATAGATCACTTTCATATGACAAAAAAAATCCGGCTACGTGGCGGGCACTTGGGAATACACTTTTTCAACTAAAAAAGTATGACGCTGCAGAAGAAGCATACAAGCAAAGCCTTGAGTATTCGCGTTCTGAACTGTATAAAAACGATGCCCTTCGATTTTTAGCGGATATCTTAATCGTGAGAAGACAATTTAAAAAGGCCTTTCAGATACTTAATAAAATTCTTCACTCAAAGCATCGGCCGCCATACATTCAATTAGCCAATCATTTCATTGTTTATTATCAGAAAATTGGTAATCAAAAGTTGGTAAATTACTGGGCTAAAAAAGCAATCACTTCCGCAAAGATTATTGAAAAATCAGGGAAGCCAGCTTATGGTCCCAAGGATACTTATCGAAGAGCAGTCAAGTACTTTGAAAGTTTTATTAATAAAAAATAGACCTTATTTATTTTTTCTCCCAAATAATTTTCTGTTTATTTTTCTCATGAAAATTAGCTTAATTATATTAAAAATACCCGAAAAATCAAGATTTTTTCACGGGGATTTGACAGGGGTTATAAAGGGAGTGGTAAAATAAAGGTGCAAGCGGTTTTCTGTTCTTTGGGTTCTTTAATCTTTCAGCCAGCCAGAAAGGAAGAGTATGATGATAGCTACTCTCGTAAGTCAGATGGTCGGCGGCGGTCGTGATATTAACTCGATTCCCAGAGAACCGGAGATTCTGGAGCGTATTCTTGCGTTTCGTTCCCCGGAGATCCCGAAGCGCATCGCAGCGAAGGTCGGGATTCCGATTGAAGAGGCCGAGGAACTCTTCGCCGAGACCCTCAAATATCTCTATGTCTGCCGCCAGGCACGGAAAGCGAGGATCCCGGTTGCTCCATCTCTTGCTCTGGACGACGCGTGGCATAACTTCATTCTGTTCACGAAGGAGTATGCCCGTTTCAGCGAGCAGTATCTTGGCGAGTTCATTCACCATGTGCCGAGCGTGGATGAGCCGACCACAGCGAAATACACCGAGTCTCGTGAGGCGGCGGGGTTCCTCCTTGGTTCTTTGAACCCCAGAGTCTGGCCGGAAGGCGGGATGGCGGATTGCTGTCAGAGTATTCCGTCATGCAGTAAATGCCAACCGCCCTGCGGTTCTGATGGAGACGGATAAGAAGAGCCGCGGATATAGAGAGAAGAGACGCATGCCTTCATGCGATGCGTCTCTTTTTTGTTTTGTTAGGAAATGCTACATTTATTTGAATGAATAAAGAGCGATGGAATTCAATTTACAAAAGTAATCGGGAGTTCACCCCGCTCAATAATATTTTCTTGGATTTGATTTTGCGTCATTTTTTTTCGTCCGGCGAAGTTTCATCAAAAAAAATGATCGATATTGGAGGAGGGGGAACCGGAGCAGACGCCTTAAAGTTTTTGAAAAGAGGGTTTTATGTCGAGATAGTGGATTGGTCTTCGGTCGGTTTAGAAACGGCAAAGAAAGAAATTGCCGAAGCAGGCTTTAACGAAAAAGTTGTATACACTGAAATGGATATTGACGAGTTGGATATTTCCAAACTCTCGAATATTCCGGCCGATATTATACTATGCAAATTGACCTATGCGTTTATAAAAGACAAGGAAAAGTTTTTAAAGAAAATCAAAGGAATACTCGCTGAGAATAACATATTTATTCTTATGACCCCTGTACTACATAAGAACTATGCCTATTCAGAAGAAGATAAGCCGGGTATAGCCGTTGACTTTGAGGAAACAAAATCGCTCTGTGAAAGAATATTTTCGAACGTTGAGGTTTTTCATCATAACTATTTTCAAGAAAATGGAGATCTGACCACGTTTATTTTACGAACCCCCTCATAAAACCTCGGAATTTGACCCCGAACGAAGCAAGGTCACGCTGCGGGCCCTCGCGACTTCGTACGGGGCTTGCAAAGTCGCGGTTGACGGATTTTTTCTTTTTGATAAGGTAGAATCCACAGCTCTTTCCAAGGGCGGAGAGGAGGATTGAGGAGAGATGGGATTCTTGAAAGATTTTTGGGACGCGGGGCCGTTCTCGAGCAGTGGGGGAAGCAAAGAAGGAGGAGGTTGGAAAACCAGCGACGAACACCCAAGTAAGGGTGAAACTTCTCGCATCGGTCCCACTCATACCGACACTTATCACACTAATGCTGCGGGGAAACGTGATAGTCCGCACAGCAAGGATTTGAAGGTGTCAGGGCCGAAGTTCGAGCCTTCCATGCGCGATGTCTACCCTCCGAAGAAGTAGGAGGAAAAACCTGAGCATGTTTTAAAACTGCTCACCTCTTTTTTTAATACCGCATATATACAGCAATATGAAAAATAAAATAAAGAAAATAAAAGTCATATTTCACAAAGGAAACGATGGTGAACCGCGAGTTACCAGAAAAATAACTCCATTTCGGCCAGACGATCTAAAATGGGACGAGAAAGAAGCGAGAGATCTTGAAAAGCGCATTATAAATTTGCGCGACGATCAGATTGTGGCGCTGTTTTTTTTGGTGGGAATTGCTTTTTTTAAGAAAGATATACCACATGTTTTACAAGAGGTAAGAGAAATAGGGGAGGGCGCCATACATCTTGGCACACTTTTAAACGAACCGGACTCTAAAGAAAATCTGCTTTGGTGGGTTGATTTTTTTACAAAAGCTAATCGCAGCAAAAAATAAATATGCTAAGAAGTTCTTTAGTTCTTGCGCCAAGTTGAAGAAAGAAAAGGGACCTGACCCCTTTTCCTTCTCTTTTTCCGCTCTTTTCCTTCTCGCTTAAGTTGTGTTAATAAGTAGATAGAGCCTTTTGTTTTATTTTTTCAAACCCCCTCATAAAACCCTGATTTTAACAAACATTTAGATAATTTATTTATGTCTTTAAAACCTTGATTATTTTGTTCTTTTATAAAAGCAGATTTCAGATTTTCGGGCAGAAAACGCAAGGTCAGGGTTCTTAAAAAGTACTCTTCGGCGATGGTTTCTTTTTTTTGATACCACGGCCGTTTTGCAATTTGCCACTTATTTTTAAGCGGTCCTTTTAAAATTAAAGAGATGTTTTTTTTGCCTCTGTTAGACCGAAACCAATCATTAAAAATTATATGCATATATTCATGGAGAATTGTTTGGTCAGAGAGAGGATCTCGGTGAGGTCCGACGATGATAAAACCACCTTCTCTTTTGGATTTTATCCCGTATCCGGTTCCAAAACCGTCGAACAGGTTAAGAATCAATTTGACCGGCTGCGAGAACGGCAATTTTTTTATGGCCGATTTCAGAATCGTCAAACCGTTTTTCCATTTTTTTTCTTCTTTTGAAATTATTTTTTTAAGGCCCTTTTCACTTATTTTCATCAAGTCATACAGGTTTTCTTTTTTCACAAGCTTTTTCAGCAGTTGAGTCTGGTATTTAGTTAAAATATAATCTTCGCCTCCGTAAAACCAAGTTGCAAAATAACAGGGGTGGTAATTTTTCAACGGCTTGATCAGTTCTTTTGGGACGTCTATGGTTTTCGATTCTCTAAGCGTTTTCAAAACTATCGGATGATAGCAGTTTTTAAAAAAACCCAACGCTCTATTTTTGTATTGATAGAGCAAAAGAAAAATTATCAAAAGTTCTTCTTCTTTTTTGGTGAATTGGAATTTCATGGTTTATAAATACTCTGCCTCTTTTACTGATCATCAAAAAGCGAGCCTCGGTCTTGCGGCCGAGGCTATGATTCAATCCCTTCTGTACTGAATCTGAATGAGCTGTTTGTTAGTTTCTTCAAGGAAGGAGTAGCGGCAGTGCCTTTCGAAAAAGCTTCCTGTCGCCCTGAAGGCTTCTGCGCGACAACCTCCGGCGCATATCGGGAGAAAGGCGCATTTCTCGTCGAGGCACTCTTCCAGGTATTCCGGATTTTCGTATTGGAGTTGTTCCCGACTCGGCGTGCCGGACATTACGGAGCCGACTACGAACTCTTTGCGGCCGACCACCTCCATGCATTTGTAAAGGCTTCCGTCAGGTCCGACCACAAAAGCATCCCCGACCGAAGTCATGCACGGTCCGATACCGACTTGTTCCGGAACACTGTACCCGAGTTTCTTTGCCGTCTTGGTTGCCTCAAGGTTAACTCTGGCCGCTTCAGAGTCATCATGGATGCAGCCCGAGCAGGTCCCCTGAACATCCTTGCGGACGCCTGCCAGATTATCCTGGACGATGCCAAAAGATGGAGTGACTCTTTCGTGCCAGCCGCGCTTCTTTAGAGAAAGAAGCAGTTCCTCGAGACGGCAGACGTTGTTTTGCGAGAGGTTGACCCGAAGAGTTATCTGGCAGGAGTGAGGAAACAGCAGTTCCGTGTTTTCGACGATCTTCCAAAAGGTGGGCTGTCCGCCAATCGTGAACCGCAAATTGTTGTGGACTTGCGGCGGTCCATCCAGAGTGATCTGGATTGATTGGAACCGGAACCGCGTCAGAAACTCCACGATCTCTTTGGTCAGAAGCACTCCGTTGGAAATCATGTCAAACTCTACCGGCACCCCGAGCGTTTCCCCGATGTTGTGGAGCGCTGGCATGAAGTAATGAAGGCCTCTTTGATCCGCAAGAGGTTCCCCGCCATAGAGGGAGACGGCCGCTCTTTTGAATCTGCTAGTCCGCATTTTCCGCTCGTACCAATCCACAACGAACGGATAGAACTCCTCATCCATTCGTTGCGTATTGAGGACATCCCTTTCGTAGCAGTAGGAACAGGCGAGATTGCAGCCAAGCGTCGTTACCAGAAAGGTGACGAAAACGCCCGGTGACCGCCTCTCGTTCATCCACCGAAGAAACTCTTTGTTTTCGTCTTTGTCTGCTTCGCAGACTATCCCCGCCTGGATAAAAACATCTTTGTCCCTCTCCCACAGTGAGTATTCTTCGGAGGAGAGATCCGGCAGAGACTTCAAAAGTTTCTGATGGAGAGAGGCGAGTCTGACGACCGTGCCCGTAAACGTGTTCTTGGCAATCAAATCGTTGTCCGATCCTGGGACGATGAGAGTGAATTGAGATACTTTGTAGTCTGTATCCATGTTTCAATCCCTCCATCATTTCTTGCTTGGGCAGGGCGGAGGAGGCGGATAGAATCGAGGGCAAGTAACGATACACTGGTTTGAGAGAAGATCATCCTCGCTTTTGGTAGTCCCTTTCAGAATTTCCGGCCTCGGGACATCTTCCAGAACAGCCTCCGACTCTTTCTGAGTTTTTAATGTTTCCATTTTCCCCTCCTTGGGGAAGTTCCTTCGAAAGTTCATCTTTCGAGGCATCTTTAGTTTAGCGTTGAAAAATATTTTGTCAACGTCCCCACTAGGATTGCATAAGTTCAGAAACATATGAGACGGATACAAAAATTTGACAGGGGTTAGTGGGTGGGTGATATAATAGAATCATCTCAGTACTTTCGGTTCTTTTAACGTTTCAACCTACTATGTTTCAAGGAGGCAGCCATGCGAAAGATAGCTTTCGGCGTCTTGGTTATGGCCGCCCTGCTGGCGGCCTCGTGCGAAAAATCATTGGTGGGACCAGCAGGGCCTGATCCTGGTTCTGGCCCCGGGCCAAGTACCGGGTTCAGGATTACTACTGGCCAGCTCCCGGCGATTACGCCTTTGGTGAATTATACGGCCAAGCTGGAAGCGGCGGAAGGAAATCCGCCCTACCGATTTTCGGCCAGTAATGTTCCGGCTGGACTAAGTGTCAGTCAGCAAGGCCTGATTAGCGGGACGATGAACGGTTGTCCGGGTCCTTCGGCAATGCTGTCCCTTAGCGTGACAGCGACTGACCAAACCGGCGCTACCACTCCCGCATTCACCGCAAGTTTTCCTTGCCGGTATGAGAGTCTACCAACCGGGAGGCGCTATCTTTTGGACGAAGCTGGAGCCCGAACTCACATGTGGGTTAATCTGTTGGCCGAGCCGTCTCCGGCTCGGGGGTCTACAGTCATTCTTGGTTCAGGCGCCTGCAACAGCGGCGGTTGCTTCACTAATCTGTCGCTGGAGATCGGGTTTGATGTGTTACCTAATCCGAACACAGGGACTCTGTTTGACATTGGCTTTAGCCATGACGGTCAGAATATGGTCCACCGATTCACTGGGGCATTTGTCAAAAACGGGAGTTCAGTCAGCACTGACCCACGCATTATCTGGGCGTTCCAAGACAAGTTCAGGTATATAGTTGCTCAAGCCTCATTTTGGGGGGATGTCAATGGAAGTTATGGTACCTTTCCAGGTGAATCTGGAATAGTCAAGATTCTCTTTGACTACAAGTAAGTACTCTTAGGGGCAGCTCAAAAAGCCGCCCCCCTTTTTTGTTGACGGAGTTGATAAGTTATTTAACATTTTCTCCGGTCAGGTTATAATTTATTTATCAATGCCAGATAAAAGATATTTTTTAATCGGAGTAATAATTGTCGTTCTTTTGGGGCTTGGCATTATTGGATTTTTATTTTTTAAATCAAGAACCGTAAGCAATGCTTTTGTCGGGAACTTGTCGCGCCTGGAAGGAAGCTCAATCTTTGTTAACGGAAAATACAAAATTGAAGAGGATGCCTATTTGCCGGAAGGAGAAATAATAGAAGCAAAGATTGTTATTACTTCTGAAACCAAATTTAAAAGAATCGCTTTGAATATTCCAAGCGAAGAAGAACTCAAGAAAACCGGCGGCCGGTTTATGGTTGACGATTTAAAGAAAGAAACCAACGACGTTGATTTTGAAGTCTTTAAAAAAGACGCGGGGGAGTCTTCTCCGATAAGCCTGGAAGTCAAATCCAAATCAAATATCTGGGGCAAAAGCAAGTTTGAAGCCAGAGAGATAATCTATCGTTTAGCCGTATTTCCTTGATGATAAATAAAAAAATCTTTTTGATTTTTATTCTGGGGCTTGGGTTTTTCTTTTTGTCTGCGGTTATGACTATTAACGCCGCGCCTTGGGGTACCGAAGGAGTCAGCGGGCAGTCGTCCGGAGGAACGGTCTGCGATCATCATGATTCCAGCGGCAGCTGTTTATATACCATCCAAGCTTCTGGCGGCGGCCAGGCTTGGCGAGGCCACTTCTCGGCTAATTTTGTGGGCACAGCCGGCTTTTTCGGTTCGGGGAATGCCAAAGTTACAGGCTGTCTGACTTATAGTCCAGCTTTGTGGGATGGAGCATGCATAGTTCTTTATGAAAGAAACCTAGAAAATTCTTCCGACGCCGTCCCTAACAGTTTTTGGCCTGGAACTTCGAAAACAGATGACATTTTGCCTGCATTTAAATACTGGGTGGTTAATATCTACGGCGATGAATCTTACGCTTACAATATCCAGTATTGGGTTGATAGCAGATTGGTAAAGATTCTTGATTATAGCGCCCCGGACGGGGTTACTTTTAACACTGGCCAGCAATTTAGAATCAACTGGAATACTGAAAATGTTTTTTCGCAAGCTAAGTTGTTTTGGACAGGAACTATCTCCGGAGGTGATGGCGCGGAGAGCATCATTGTAAACACAGAGGGCAGCAAAACCTTCACCGCTGGCTCCATTCCTGGAACAGCCACCATAAAACTTGAAAATGTCTGCGGGCCTTCGGCTAACGGCCGCATTTGTCTGGATCCGCGGTATATTGACATCACCGTTATCAGTCCTTCTCCAACTCCGAATTTCGTCAGCCTTGATTTTTACGTCAAAGATGTTTGTAACAGCCAAGCGGTTAGCGGAGCAGGGGTGAATATTGACCAGAATTTTGGCAACGGCACTAGTAGAACCACTGACGGAAACGGATACGCCAATTTTGGCGCGCTTAAAGATAAGACTATCGGCTGGCTAGTTTCGGCGAACGGCTATTCCAATTCAAGCGGCAACGTTTTCAGCGCTACGAATCCGACAACAGTTAATGTTATCCTTAACCGCAACTGCGCCGCGCCGACCCCGACCCCAACGCCAACTCCCACGCCGACCCCGACTCCGACCCCGACTCCGACCCCTGGTCACGGCACCACCAACGTCATCGGTTTTCTTGAACGACCGAGCACCCAATCCGACTGCGAGGTCATTGGCGGCTGGGCCCTTGACCAGGACCACAAGGCTGATCCGATAACGGTTAAGCTGAAAGACGGGACAAATACTTTTTGGACCGGCCAGACTGACATTGTTCGCGAAGACGTCAACTCTCATCCTGATGTCCAGGCGCCGGCCGGGAGCGCTCATGGCTTTAACATCACCACTCCGGCCTCATTGAAAAACGGCTCTCTGCACAATATCTACGCTTACGGAATTGATAAAGATACCGGCGTTGAAGTCAATCTAACCAATTCGCCAAGACCTTTGCTTTGCGGCAGCGCCGGACCGACCGGCGCAATCACTTGCAACGGTTCCAGCTCAACTACGATTCAAAGCGGCGAAGAAGTGTCGCTGGTCTGGAGTTCTGATAAAGCGACCGGTTGCGGTGTCGGTTACGGCTCCGGATATGTATGGTTTGGCACCACTAGCGGCAACCCTCCTCCCAAAGACAATCCAGCCAGTACCCGCACTTACGGTCTTGATTGCTGGAACCAAACTACGCCGGCGACTACGGTCGCTTCTTGCACGGCCAATGTTAACGTCGGCTCCGGGAATGTAATCATCGATTCAAATAATCAGAGCGCCGCCAATTATACTTACGGGCCGGCCCAGTTTCAAAATGGGCAGGGTTGGGTTGGATCCCACACTTGGTCAAATGCGCCGCCCGGCACGTATTCGGTAACCGCTGATCCAGTTTCCGGGTATAACGTTGTCGTCAACCCCAGCTCGGGGACTCTTGTCGCCGGCCAAAACCTTGTTTTCACAATCAGATATACTTCCTATAGCGAAACCGCTCCGGCCACGGACCAATGTACGGTCAATGTTGCGCCTCCAACGCCGGGTGACCCGGCTAATATTTCGATATCTGAACCGAACTACTGCCTTTCCGGCCCAGCCGCCACGATCAGCTGGACATATTCTGATCCTACTGGTTCTCCCCAGTCAGCCTACCAAGTTCAGATAGATGATCAGGGAAGTTTTAACAGTCCTGAATGGGACAGCGGCAAAGTCAGTTGCAGCGGCTGCCGTTCAAATTCCACTCCTCAGGGCCGTCTCCAATTCAATAAGACCTACAAAGCCAGAGTCAGAGTTTGGAATAATAACGATATTTTTTCTGGATGGACCGAATCAAGGTCTTGGAAAACACCAATCCATGCCTATCCGCAGGTTGATTTCTTTTTTGCGCCCTCGGCTCCGGGCCAGCAGCAGATTATTCCCAAAGGTCCGGTTCAGTTTACCGACCAGACGGTTTTCTTTGATGGCAAAGGGGATCAGAATCATTCGTGGAGCTGGCTCTTTGGCGACGGGGGGTCTTCAACCCAAAAAAATCCGGTCCATTCTTTCGTTAATGAGGGCAATTACAATGTAACCGAAACCGCTACGGATAACTCCGGACAGTCTTGTCTAATAACCAAGCCGGTCAATGTCCAAAAAACCAATCCCATCTGGAAAGAGGTAAATCCTGGGGGATAGATTATCTGTAAGTTTCTTTTCGATGGCCGACTCCGAAAAATATTGCGGTTTCACTGTTCTGAAAATAAAACAACACCCGATAGTTGCGGGTGATGCGAAACGAGGAAGCGTATTTTAAACTTTTAACCTTTTTGATATGGAGTCTCGGGTCGCGCCAATTTTCTTTAAATCTTTCTTCTTGAGTTTGATATAGGCGCTTGATTTCTTTTGGCAGTTTATCAAAAGCGCGGGTAAAGTCATCGGCCTTTACTATTTTCATCTAGTAGGCAGGCGGATATTTTTTGAGAGCTTTTTTATAGGAAGTTTTTATTCTCTCGGGATGAATATAGTCTTTTAAATCTTCCTGCGGAATTAAAAGCTCAACAGCCTCTCTTAAAAGGCGCAGTTCTTTTATCATTGATTCTAAAGTTTTTTCAGAAATGAAGATTTTATTGCTCTGTGCGACGTGAGGCATAATATTAGAGTTTAGCATCAGATTTTTAGCCGGTCAATGTCAGGCTTCCCAACCCCATCTGGATAGAGATTAACCCGGGAGGGTGAACGGGAAATTTAGCTAACGAAGTTAGCGTTAATAATTGCCCAGGCTTTTGCAAGAAGCAAAAGTTTAGGCAAGCGTATCGGCTAACCGTAAAATCACCCCGGGGTTTGCCCAGAAAGACAAACCAATACTGGCAGAGCCAGTATTCTAATAAATATCGTGTTTGCCGACAGTATGAAAATGGACGGTATTCTTGTCAGCAAATTCGAATATTATTCTATATTTATTATTTATGGAAAAAGACCAAAACTCTCTTAACTTACCGTGAAGTTTGTGGGTTTCCAAACTTTTATCAAACGGATTTTTCCTGAATTTTTTTCTTTCTTTTCGGCAAGAATTTTGATTTTTCCAGGAAGTTTTTTGTAATTTTTTCCAAAGTTTGGGGAAAGGTTGATCTCGGAGACCCGAACCGGTTTAATGATCTGGGAGAGCTGATTTACAACATTTATCAATTAATCCATACTTACAACAAAGACCGGATACATACGATACTTAAAATGTCGTCGCATCAATACCTTAACCGCTATCTGGCCATGCACAAAGTTGTCTAAAAAGCGGGTACCTGCCAACCATGCCAAAAAAATGCTGGAGGGCAAACGTTACAAAGAAGCAACCGTAGCTACGGCGCGTAAAATACTCTACAGAGTTTACGCGGTGTGGAAACGAGGCACACCTTATCAAAAGCACGCGTTATCCACAACAATTGCTTGACGCAAGATTCCAGGTCTCGAACTTCATGAAGGCCAAAAGCGGGCTTTTCTTGAAAGAATTAAGTTTTTTTGATATCATAATCTTGAAAGCATAACATATGCTTTGATGATATCAAAGTTTTGAAACTATGGCAACGATTGGAGAAAATATCAAGAAGGCACGGAATAAACTTGGCTTGACCCAAGACGCTTTAGTGAGAAAGTCCGGCGTGAAGCACACTACTCTTACAAAAATCGAGGGAGATTTTGTGCAAAAGCCAAGCGTACAAACAGTCGCCAAGATTGCTAAAGCATTGGGCGTTCCAATGGAAGATTTAATAAAAAATTTATGAGCAAAATCAACGTTGCAATCATAGGGGTCGGAAATTGCGCCAAAAGTTTGATTGAGGGCATTTCTTTCTACACGGATAACAAAAAAGATGAAACGGGGCTAATGCACCCACTAATTGGCAAATATGAACCTTCCGACCTAAATTTTGTGGCTGCGTTCGACATTGACGAGCGAAAAGTCGGCAAAAAACTACATGAGGCAATTTCTGCCGAACCTAACCGCACGATGAAAATAGCTGAACCTATAAAATATGATGTGGTTGTTCAAAGAGGCCCAACGTTGGATAGCGTGATTGAAGAGGCGAAAGAGTTTTTTATTCACGAAAGTAATACACCAGTTGTTGATGTCGCAGATATTCTGAAAAAATCGGGAGCAGAAATTGTCCTTAATTATTTGCCGACTGGAAGCGACAAAGCAACTTATGCTTATGCGGAAGCCGCACTTGAAGCGGGGTGTAGTTTCATAAACTGTATGCCGACTCCAATCTCGAAAAATCTTGATTGGAGAAAGCGATTTGAAGACAAGGGGCTTGTTTTGATGGGAGACGATATAAAAAGTCAGTTAGGCGCAACTATTTTAAATCGCTTTCTCCTTACCTTGCTAAAAATGCGCGGTATTCGAGTTACAAAATCAGAACAAGTAAATTATGGTGGGAACGCCGACCATTTCAATTTACATTATCGTCCGCACGCGAAAGAAGAATCAAAAGAAGCAGCTCTAAACAGTGTGCTTGATAAGAACGACGAAAAGCCAAGCGCACGAATGGTTTATACCGAAAAAAATTATGATCATAAACGCGCAATTCTCAAAATTGAGGGAAAGATTTTTGGTCACGTGCCAACCTCGATTGAAGTAACGCTTGAAGACGAGGACAGTCCAAATAGTGGTGGTGTAGTTATTGACGCTGTTCGCATGGCAAAAATTTTAGTTGAGAGTGGAAAACCAAGCGATGCAGACAGAGCGTGTGCATTTTTAATGAAGTCGCCACCTAAACAAATGCTTGACTCCGAAGCCCTAAAGACATTCAGAGAAATTATTGATGAATTATAACTGCCGCCAAAGAAAAACTTGAAATCGTCCTTTCCGCTCCGATTCAAGGCGAGGGCGGCGCGGCAGGGGGGTTCAAGGGGGGAATGCCGCGCCGCCCGAGCGGTCAGTAATGGGTTCGCGCTACATTCAGAATATCCCACCTTCGACTTCGTGCAACGAAGGTGAAGGACCCTGAGCTTGTCGAAGGGCGCTTCGAAATCTCAATGTTCTTTCCTTATATTTCGTTGCACTCCGCTCAGGGTAAACATGAACGTTTTTAAACGCGAAGAAGGGCAGTATAATTAATCTACAAATTATCATTTTATTTATAGAGAGTTTACTTGTGGTGAACTTATTGAATCATCGAACTATGTCTTGTTACTTTGATTTGCAGCCTGACCAGTGGTAATAATTGGCCTCTCATGGGGATATCCTGAGTATAGCAAAACAGCCAAAAAGCCTTGATTTACTTAGCCTTTTGGCTGTTTTCTGCTCGGGGTGGTGAGGAGTTACTTGGAAAAGACTATCCCTCGTGCGCGCACTATTATATAATTAACCTATGCAATCTCTAGTCCGCGAATACATAGCATTATTCAAAGCCGGTTCATGGAAGACGCGCTGGAATATTCTCCTCGGGATTTTTCTTGTCCTCAATTCGATAATAAGCTTTTTTGGGCAATTTTTTTTCTTCCGACGTCCAGAGAGCTTAACCACGATAAGCTCGGGCGTTTTTTACATGGGTGAGATTTGGGGGCTACTTTTAAATATTGGTTTCCTTCTTCTTGGAGTTTATCTACTCCGGAGCGCTAGACAAGGAAGTATGAACGAACCAAGCCCGGAATCACCGCTTACAAAATCAAATTTCGCGCGCTGGTATCCGTGGGTTGTCTTACTCCTTCCCCCCGTTTCGCTTTTCCTGTTGGCTATAGTCTATCGTTCTGGCGGCGGTAATGAAGCAACGGGCTGGGGATTAGTATTTGCAATTGCTTACACGTTCTTTTTGTTACCCTTTGTTCTTTTTTCTACAGCTAGCCGCCGCCGCTCCGTATATACTTTCTGGAATGTTTTCATTTCAATCCCGCTCGGCCTATATTTGTTACTCTTGTTAATGTCGTTGATAAAGCTGATAAGTAAATAAATTGCAGTTCTCCGCGATCACTTCTTTGCTCCTCTTCGGGGTACAATAAAACGCCCGGTAGTTACTTTTCTTTCGGCAACGTCTCAATCTGCTTCTTGAAAACCGGCGGTGGTTGCTCGATTGTGTTCCAGGCAAGCTTGTGGTCAATATCGAAATATTCATGGACAAGCCTGAATCCCTTCAAAATCCTTGCCGAAGCCGAGCCCCGCCTTTGGCGGGGCGAGGCAACAATCGCCCAAAATCCGAATTCTGAAAATTGGCGGGGAGTAGTGGACGATGTTAGAACCTATTGGCAGACCGCCACTACCCGATTATTTATTCCGAGTTTATCGTTAAACTTTGCTAAAATCAATTGATTTAAGACCCCCCTCCCATCTCCAAATTCAGTTTAATGAAATAGGGCTTATAGTGGGTACATAACTTTTTTGGATTTTCACCCCACCGTGCTACTCACTATTGTTTTTGAGAGTAAAACCTGTTTAATAATTAACTCCGCAACTTCCCAAAATCAATTGCGAACTCCAAGTAATCCTTTTACTTCTTTCGTTAAAATTTGAAATCGGCTGTTTGGCAACAAACTTTAATCTTGCCACAACTTCATCGGGCTCATCCACATTGTAGGGCGGGAAAGTAATGCCACTCTTTTCTGAACTATCTAAAAATTCTTCTTTATTAAGTTCTTGCCACTCCAAAAACTTTTTTTGCACGCATTCCTCTGGCGTTTCTCGGATAATAATATATGAAACTCCTATCGCTAAAACAATTACCGAAATAACAATTGCTATGGGTAATGTTATTTTTTCAGTGATTTTCTTTATGTCCATAAGGTTAATATAGCAAAATTTTACCCCACCCCGCTACTCACTATTTAATTGGGTTTAATTTTAGGCCGGAATGGTCTCATAATTATATTCCCTGCTATTTCAAGGACTGGTAAGACAGACAAAATAAATTTAACCAAAAACAGTAATAGAGCAAATTTCCAGTTTAAAATTAAGAGTGTTAAAATAATTCCCCAGTCAGCCCAAGCGATAATCCCTACCCACCACGGAAGCATAGGCTCATCAGGCGGTAAAGTCCCATCTCTTTTAGCTTGGATTAGTCGTTTATCAAAAACGGTAATGGAAGAAGTTATGGCGTATAAAATCGTTAACATTAATATAGTGGGCGAAGATATTGCAGTAGCGAAAATTGTATACATATAAAATTTACTCCGCCCAGCTACTCACTATTTTCGTCTTCATCTTTTATTTTTGAAAAATCAATAGGAGTATCTAAAATTTCTGAAGGTAAAGATTCCAGTTCTTTAATAAGTTTATCTAATTTTTCTTTGGAATCAATTTGACCTACACCAAACATTGCTTCCAAAATATGATGTAATGGTATTCTGTCTTTTGGCATATATTAACTTCGTTAGGAATTACTGATTAAGACAGTTTAGATAAAATCTATTATAATCTTTTTCCTTTTGGCTTTTAACAATCCCTGCGATAAGGTTCATAGCATTTAATCGTTGTTCTGTGGTCGCATCTTTAGAGATACTTTTAAGCAATTCTAAGTAATACTCTTGACCTGATTCATCGGCTTGTATTTGGGCGATAGTTTTACATTGTTCAATTTTTAAAGAAGGGTCTTCTTTTGGCAATGTTTGGCTTTGTTGGACTGGAGTAGGAGAGGGTAAGAATATATCAGGTTGGTTTATTCCCTTAAAATCAGTTTTTTTATTGTAATTAAAAAGGAAAATAGAACCGAAAATAACTATTAGTAAAACTATAGTTAGCTTAAACCAATTTTGTTTTAGGAAGTTCACTAGTTTAATGTATCAAAATAAACTCCTCCTGAACCACTTGGTAAGTAGAAATCAAAACCTACATGGTCAAAATTAGTAAAAATACCATTGCCTTGAATGGGAAGCCACTCGGTCCAAGTCCCACTATTTACTCGGTATCGTGCCTTTTTGTCGCTTGAACGCCACTCAATTTCTAAAAGAGTCCACTCGTTATCGTTATAGGTAGCAAAATTTTGGAATAGTTCGCCAGGCGGATTATTGTACTGACTATAGGCAACATTACCATCACTTCTAAAAGACACACCGACAAAACTTCTAAACTCTGCTGCGCCACCCCATGTTCCTTTTAGTAATCTGATTTGTGTATTCCCATTAGCATAGTAGCCCCAATTAGCTCTATTTTGGGTTTTGATATAAAAGGACTGTCTACCATCAGATAGTGCATTGCCGGATTTTACTATTACGCTATCGTCTGAAGCATTGACATAAACTGCCTTACCGCCCTCAAAAACTGAACTTCCCTGTATTTTAAAATTGTACCCATCTTTATAGTCAACCCAGCCGCCTTGACCCAAAAGATTTCCATCTGTATAAGAATTGAAGTTATCCTCTACGATGACCTGTGAAGCGGATATAGGTGTTGGTGTGGGTGTGGGGAATGGAGTTGGCGAATAGGAAGGAGAAGCTGTCGGTGATGGCGTGATAGTAACTACTGGCGTAGGTGTGGGAGTTGCAGATGGAGTTGATGCTGGCGTTGGTATAGGAGTAGGAATAGGCTGAGGTATTGGAGTTGGAGTAGAGACTGGTTTTGATATTACTGGTTCTGATTTAACAACATTTCTACCTGCTTTCAATGAAGAAATAAGACCCCTAGCAATATTTGCTTGTATTGCAAAACCTATACCAGTACCACCAATTCGTTCAAGTTCCCCAGCTTTTATCCCAACAGCAGATTTACCCAAAGTATTAATTCCGATTACTTGGCCTTTATTATTAACTAGGGGACCCCCGCTATTTCCGGGATGAATTTGGGCATCTGTTTGAAGATATGCTACCCCTCCAACAACCTGTCTGGCGGAAAGAACTCCTCCTGTAAATGTTACGGATTCAGTAAATTCAAGAGGAAAGCCGAATGCGAATACTTGTTCTCCTTTTCTTAATGCTTCTTCACTGGAATCTCCTAATTCGGCAATCGGTAAATCACTCGCTGATATTTTTAAAAGCGCGAGGTCTATATTTTCGTCCCGCCCAATGACAGAAGCAATAAAAAGTCTGCCATCAATAAGTTTAACTCTGGCTTTACTTACATCCTCAACTACATGTGCATTTGTTAATAAATAGCCATCGCTTTCTATAATAAATCCTGTTCCAGAACTATCAGTTGTTTCTATAAATACTACTGATTGTTCTATTTTTGAATAGATTTCCTCACTCGTTAATTTCCTTGTTACAGGAAGAGGAGTAGATGGCTTTACTTCAACTATTTTTTCTACAACCCTCTCAATTACCCTTGGTTGTACAACCTGCTGGGTCTGTTGTGATTGTTGCTTTTTTAATGCCTCTAATTCTTCTCTTAGAAGTTTCACTTCTGTTTTCAATTCCGCTATCTGACTAAATGCTTCTTCTTGGGTCTTTATACTAACTTCTAAAGCTTGTTCTATCGCTCCTTTGGCTTCATCTGGAACTCTATTGTATACATCTTCTAAAACAAGCTGGTGCTTAGAGGAATTTTCGGTTATTAAATTAAGAACCTCACTGGCCTTATCCTTGTCATTTATCTCTTTCGCCTTTTCGGCTGCCAAATTAAAACTATATTCATATCCAGATGTGGCCCTCTTT
>Ga0213870_1000556_pt1 | contig 17382 bp, 21 predicted proteins | sample WICALVC2017_Meta_FD_160119 | JGI IMG/M metagenome (GOLD analysis project Ga0213870, IMG submission 160119) | Freshwater microbial communities from subterranean cave lake in Wind Cave National Park, South Dakota, United States - WICALVC2017 | ecosystem: Environmental > Aquatic > Deep subsurface >... | reverse complement strand
CATATTAAGCCTATTTCAAAAGGGGGAGATAGTTATATTACGAATATTCAGCCTTTATGTTTAGTATGTAACAGTAGAAAAAATAACAAAGAAATTCAATCAGGAACAAGAAAAACCTTGACAAAATAAAAAAATGTGATATAAAGGAATAAAGAGTTTTAAGTAACTCCTCTAATCCGTAAGGATGTAGGGAGTTTTTTTTGTGTTTATGCCACTCTTCTATAAAACTCAGGGGATGATTGAAAGACTTGCTGCTAAAAACGGAAGCGGTGCTACCTCTAATTATGCTTCAGATCAAAAAACTGCTTTATTTGGCGGCCGCGGAAATGCAAATGACTTTGTTAAATATGTTGGAACAGAAACTCACTACGAGGATGCATGGGTAAGATTTGGATCAGCAAATGGAGCATCTGCTGGAAATCGAGCAGATCAAATACAAAGTCAATTTTCGATTAATGGAACTTTTCCTTAAATATGAAATTTTATAAAGGCATAACACCATGGAATAAAGGTAAATGGATAAAAAAGAACTGCGAAACATGCAATAAGGAATTTGAGGTATATCCAGCTAGAGCTAGTATAGCAAGATTTTGTTCGCATCCTTGCTATGGAAAGTGGAGAACAACAATTAAGTTAAGTGAAAATCATAAAAAGAAGATTGGAGAAGCAGGAAAAGGTAGGCAAACTGTACTAGGAAAACATTGGAAAGTGAATCATAAAAAGAAACTAACAAAAGAACATATAAGAAATTCGTTACGAAGAAGATCAATGTCTTCATTAGAAAATAAATTTAATGAAATAATTATTAAACATAATCTGCCTTATAAATTTGTTGGTAATGGTGTTTTCTTTATTGAAAGAAAAAATCCAGATTTTGTAAACATAAATGGAGAAAAGAAAGCAATAGAAGTCTACTACAAGAGACATAAAGAAGATTTACGTGGGATAGGTATTAATCAATGGAAGCAAGATAGACAAGACATCTTCAATAAATATGGATGGGATATTCTGTTTTTTGATGAAACACAAGTAAATGAAAAGCATTTATTAGCCCTCTTGGGCAGAAAGGTGGGTGTTTAAAAAATCGCAAACTTAGTAAATTTATACGCAGATCCAGGAGCAGATATGATAGGTGACGGAACTGAACCTACGCTTACATTGCGTAATTCAAGTTCAGGTCCCGGACTTCAAGTAGGAGCTCTTAATGCTGTTTCTACAGCATCTATCGATATACTTATAACAACAAGAGTAAATTCAGCAAACGCAACTACACCTGTTCAGGTAAACCAGACAGTAGTTGGAAACCAAAGTATTGGTGTTTTACAGCTTGTTGGTAATTCTGTTGCTTCAGGAGCAATCTTAGAGTTTAGAAATAAATCATTTATTTCTATAACTTCAGTTGTTTTAACAACTGTAGCTAATACAGATTACGCAATTCCAATACAGGTTGGACTTGAGACAAGGTATATTGCTACTTTCAAAGCAGCCGCACTCATCGGAGGTGCAGCATTTTGATGCAGTATTCTAATGCTGATACTTGAGGCTAGTAATTAAGCCTCAAGCTTGAGCATTTATGAAATATGGCCAGAAGCACGATAGATTCAATTCAAAGCCGAGTGGCAGCAATAGTCGATCAGGATGAGAATACAGCAAATATTGGAGCGGCTGATTATTCATTGCGGCTAACGTACATTAACAGATCGGTTCAAAAGTGGGCTGAGGTACAGGATCAGCAAGTTCTTTACAAAGAATTTAATATGCTTGTCTCTACCTCAACGGGAAATGCGTCAGTCTTGTTACCAGCGGATTTTAGGAAACTAGCAGGATATCCAAAGATCACCTTCGACGGTACTAACACAGATGATTTTCCAGAGGTTTTACCACAGCAGGATGGGTACAAACCGACTGAAAGACGTGTCTGGATACTTGGTAATCCAAGCGACAGGTATATCTTAAGAGTATTCGGACCAACTTTAGCATCAGGGGCATCAGTCAAAGTTCCATACTGGAAGTCTCCAGTCTCATTAGCAAGTCCTGCGGATATTCCTGATGTTCCTAATTCTGAATATCTAGTGCAGGATTGTCTCTCACAGCTTTGGGAGTCAAGAGATGATCCAAAATTTCCACAGGCTAAAGCTGACGCAGATAGACTTTTGGCCAACATGCTAACTTTTGAAAATACACCAAATGAGGCAAGTGATTGGACAAGAAGTAAAACTATAGAAGAAACAAAATATGGATTTAGATGGGGAGAATAATATGATATGGCAACTTTTCAAGGACGTCCGCCTCCATACAGACCAGGAAGAGACATAAGTTTTGACTGGCCAGTATTTAGAGGAGGACTTAATACTTATTTAACAGATACTGAGATAAAAAAGGATGAGCTTGCTCAAACCGACAACATAATGTTGACGGGAGCAGGAGCGCCTACCAAAAGATGGGGATCGGCAGCCTACTTTACAGCAGGAAATGCGACAGGATCTGTAAGAGGATTAAAAGGATTTTATAAATCAAATGCAACTAATGAGTTGCTTGGACTAACAGATGACGGTTATTTAACCGTCAGAAATGGTTCAACTTTTCGCACATTGACAGGAGTAAGCTGGGGTTCGGGACCAAGCGGGGCGCAGGTGTACATGACGCAGTTAAACGATAACGTTTATATCGTTAACGGAAGGCGGGAGTTAGTAAGGTATGGTAATCCTACATTAACAGGATTTCCAACAATCGCAGTACCCGTGATAACAGGAGCGTCTAATCTATCTAACGCAACAGGCTCAACGATTAAATCATATAGATTAACGGCAGTGTCCCAAGTTGGCGAAACAGTGCCTTCCGCTCCATTTGAATTAGGATCACAACCAAATGATTTAGGAGGCGTAAATGGAGGAACAATTCGAGTGGTTTGGACAGGAGTATCAACGGCATCGGGAATATTACAGGGATTTAATCTTTATGGACGAAATTCTGGTAATGAACGCTTTTTAGCTTTCATACCAGGAAACGCAACTATTTATCCTGATAACGGATCGGCAATACCTAAAGAGTTTACCTATGCGCCAACTGCGGATAGTACAGGAGGCCCAATCGCAAAGTACGTTAAGAGATTTCAGGATAGGTTAATTTTCGCAGGAATAGATGGTGAACCGTCAAGAGTATTGATCTCAGGACGAGTACCTAATCACGAGAAGTTTGATCTTGCAAATGGGGGAAATTACATAGATATAGAACCAGACGCAGGAGATGACATTGTTCAGATTGAAGCTTTTACTGACAGAATTGTAGTTTTAAAAGAAAGATCTATTTGGCAAATTACATTGACAACTGAACAAATAGGTAATTTTTTCGTAACAGTACCAACTTTAAAATTAGTTACAGGTTCTATTGGATGTATAGCGCCCGCAAGCGTCGTATCAGTTGATAACGATATATTTTTCTTATCTAGAAATGGAGTAAGAAGTTTGGGTTATCAGCAAGGGTTTTTTGCAGATGCGTTAAGAACTAATGAAATATCGATCAAGATAAGACCTGTATTTAATAACCTAACGACAATGCAAAAACAAAATGCGGTAGCGGTATATTTTGACACTAAATATATAATCGCTTTTCCAGGCAAAGATGAGACATATGTTTTCGATAGGGAAAGAATTGCATGGCTTGGGCCTTGGGGTTTGGATTCAACTGTTTTTGAAGTCTTTTATGATGACAACAATGACGAGCATTTGCTTTTTGCTCCAGAGGGAGCAGTAAGCGTGGATGAGTTTAAACCAAGTTTTACAGACGATAAGGGAACAGCAATAGATACCATACTAAAAACAAGAAATGAAGACTTTGGAGACTGGTCGCTATTTAAAAATATACGAAATATATTTACCCAGCTAAGAAATGTTACGGGGACGGTCTCTGTAACAATAAAACTTGAAAACAGAAGAGGAACTGCCTTTACTGCTAAAAGTTTTAATATTACTCCTTCATCGGGAAATTCAGGATGGGGTGCGGATATGTGGGGGCAAAACGAGTGGGGAGACACTAATGCAACCCCTGCGGGAATAGATGCGAGTTTTACAATTCGATGGGCTAATTTAAATAAACAAGGAAGACTTATGAGCATGACATTTAGAACAACAGAAGCGGCGGCAAATTACGAATTACTAGGTATTCGTGGAGATGCGAGGGGTATGGGACGCGGGGCGACACCGGGACTTTGGAAAATATGAACAATTTAATTATTCAAATAAAAGGAGAAAACTAAAATGGCAAATACTATTTTTATGGCCCCCGCAGTGAATTTTTTAGAAAAAACCTTAAGTGGTACTATAAATTCTACTGCGGGAACTATTACGTTAAATAATACTACAAGCGTAAAAGTACCGGGATATGCAGTTATTGATCGGGTAAATTCTGCTGGAACAGCAACTCCTAATTCCCGTGAGGTTATTTATTTCACAGGAATATCAGGAAATGATCTAACAACTGTAACACGTGGGGCAGATGGATCAACTGCAAGATCTCATAATGACGGAGCAGTAGTTGAATTTACGCCAACCATAGGGTTGTACAACTCCTTAGCAACTATAGTATCAGCAGGACTTAGCGGAGATGGGTATCTTCTGCCAATAGCGTCTCCTGCATCAATTCAAAGACTTGAAGCAAACATCATGTATGCTTCTTTGGCTTCTCTTGCGATTATACGAACAAGTACCAATATTGACGCTTCTGGTGCTTCTGTTACACTTTCTGATCTTCGGACTACTAGATTTATTAATGTATCAGGGGCTTCTATCTTGGGTATTCCTGCGGTCATCATGTGGGAAATTAAAGCAACTATATCTGGTGCAACAACTATTCTATCTGTTCCCGCTCCTATTCACCGAGCAGGACAATGGCGGTATGCGAATTTCATAACGAGAACTGTTGCGTCTGGTGTGTCAGCGATTGTGGATATCAACAGAAATGGGACGTCTATTTTTGCAGCAGTAGGAAGACCAATGATTGCGGCTGGGGGTACATTTGTCTCTACAGCCTCTATTGGTACAAAAGGATTTGACCAGGGGGATCGTTACACGCTCGACTACGATGGGACTGCGGGGACAATAACTGACATTATTGCAATGTTGGTGGGAGAATAATATGGAACTTTGTTACCGAAACAATAAAAAAAGTCTATTTCGTAAATACGCAAGGCTGATTACCTCTTTAACCAAGCACCAAGTCTTTCGTGATTATGTTATGGACAGAAATTTTAGAATGCCGCAAAAGAAATTGGCTTTGCTTCTGCCAAATGGCTACCATGAAAGATTAGAGAAAGGCGTATATAGAATGACAGTCTCCTCAAGAGCGGTATATGCTCCCAGACTGTATCCTGCTTTGCGAGTTGTTGATTTTTTTGCAGGAATGTATGCAAATTTGGAGGAAATGCAAAAAGCCCTCTTGTATGAATTGGAAGCTTTGAAATTATTTCAAAATCCCTTTGGGTATAGGTATAACCACCTAAGACTGAGATTTTTGACTTTAACGGTTTTCCCCGATCCGAATCCTGAGACGACTACTGTTGACGGAGTTATTGATAATGATGTGGGCGGGGACAATACTTGGGCGGTGCTTGTTGACGCGGCAGCTGGGACAATAGCTCCCGATACTAACACTGTCGACACTGTTGTTTCTGCAAGCACTACTGGTACCACAGATCGCTATAGCGGAATGACAAGAGGCGTGTTTCTTTTTGATACAGCCTCTCTTCCTAACGATGCGGTTTTAACTGCCAATACAAGCAAATTCTCATTATTCGGCACCGGTATCACAGACAACTTGGGACAGACAGTCCAGTTGACCACATCAGACCCCGCTTCCAATACGGGACTGGTAACAGGTGATTACGCCAAAGCAAAATTCGGGACGATACTCCGGGCAACGGGAATTACAATAGCGGCATGGAGTACAGTAGCATATAACGACTTTACTCTCAATGCCGACGGTGACGCTCTTATTATTAAGACTGGTGTATCGAAATTCGGGACAAGATTATCATCAGATGTCAGCGGAGTTGCTCCGACATGGGCGTCGGTAGTCAATGCCAATGCGTCTGCAAACTTCGCAGAGGAGGCAGGGACTACCAAAGATCCAAAATTGGTTGTGGATTATACAGAAGCACCAGTATTGGCAGGACAATCAGTTTTTATATTACAGTAATTATGGAAAGTTTAGTTCTTTGAAAAATTATTGAGGATAAATTTTAAGACATAAATTCTTATATTCTTTCAGCCTATCTAGTATAAGTGGAGCGTTAAGATCTGTAGTCGCACATTCATTTGGTAGTCCATTGTCACTACACATTTTATTCCAATCTTGAACATAGGCTGTTCCTGCATTAGCAAGACATATCTGAAGGTTTTCTTGGTTTTCTAGTCTTATTTTTTCTGCTACTTGCAACCTTTGTTCTTCTTTTTCAGGAAGAAAAACAACAAGGTAGTAAGCAATAGAAAGAACAAGAATTGAGAGGATTCCTAGAATATATTTTTGAAAGATAGTCATTTATGAAAAATGCGTTTTTTAATAGAAGGAAAAACAATAAAGATATAAATAGCAAGAAGAATTATGAGAGAAACAAAAAAATATTGGGTTAAAGCAAAAGATAACCAAAGAGTTCCATTGTTAATATCTGTATAAACATGAAATGTGTTTACAAGGTAAGCAATCCAAAGAATTAAAGGGGACAAAATGAATAAAAACGATTTAATAAATTTCAATAAAAACAGTATATCATATCATGTCAAGTTTTCGATGAAGGGGGGTGAGAAATAATGGGAATTTTACAATTTAATGCACCTCTAAGAGCAAAAGGGATTGGGACAAGGAAACCAGCAAGTACAACTCAAGGTGGTGTACCTATTCCGCAAAATGTTTTTCAAAAAGGTACTTATAGGCCAATTTTGCCACAGGGAATCCCATCTTTCCAGATTCCTCAAGCGCATGCCCAAACATTGAGGACAACAACTCAACCTTATCAACTGGGGACAGATCCAGGAAGAATATACAGTAACGCTGCAGATCAGGCAAACCTTCAAGCATGGGAAGCATCACAAAGAACAGGATCTACTAATCTGGGTACAGGAAGCGTGGGTGGAAACGTAGGCGGACAGCCTACCGGTGGAATACAGGACGTTTCTAATTTCTTGCAACCAGCGCCAGAGCAATCACAAATTGATTTTGACGCCCTAATAGCGCCAGCCTTGCAAGGTCTGGATGCGGCTATTGCTCCTTTGCAACAGCAAACACAGGGTGATATTGCAAGCATTGAAGCAAGGAAAGTTTCTCAAACAGCAGGAGCAAAAGCTGACTTTGGATCGCAAGAAACAGCTTTGGCATCTGCAAAGTTAAAGCAGGAAGGAATTGGAGAGTCTGCAACAGATGAAGCAAGACGTCAATTTGCTGAAATTGAGCAGGGCATTCAATCAAGATATGGCGGAACTACGGGTACAGGAAGATTTGCGTCAGAACTCTTGGGATCGCAAACCATGCGAAATATCGCAAATATCCGAGTGCAAGTATCCCAAGCTTTGGCTGGAATTGACGACAAGATAGTTCAGGTCAAAGAAATTGGACGAATTGCTTTGCAGGATATTGAAGACAAGGCAACCGATCAGATAAGACAGGCTAAAGATCAACTTGATCTTCAACTAGCTGATATAAGGCGTCAGAAAGGAGAATTACAGGGGAGAAAAGCAGAACTGGCTTCTCAAGCGATTCAACTGTATCAGGGTACAGTTAATACGGTAAATGCTAACAATGCTAAGTTTAAGCAAAGTCTGTTCATGCAGCAAACGAAAGCAGAGAATGACCTTAAACTTGCTCAGCAGAAAGCACAGGGTATCGCTAGGAATCCACAGCTTGCTTTCGAATTTGCAATTGATCGTAATACGGGGCGGTTTATACAATCAGGTAATAGGGAAACTGGAGAAATAAGAGATCTACAAGGAGCTTCAGTTGGCACAACTGGCACAACTGACCCGCGAATAAAACAGCTTATCGACTCAAGAGTTGCTGAAACTGTAGAAGAAGCAAAGCGAATTTTGGGAATAAAATAATTTGATATGGCAAAACGCAGTGCTTTTGACGAAGCGTTGGATCTGGTTAGCAAGGTTAAAAATAGAGCAACAGGAGTTGTAGGTAATGCCGTGGGAAATTTTAACAAACCTATAACTGCTCACGGAATAGGATATAGGGGTTCAGCTAATCAATACTTTAATCCTACATCTAATGCTGGTGTGAATTTCTGGTCTTCTCCTGTAGCTCAGGGACTGGGAAAAGCACAACAATTCGTAGAAAATCCTCCTCAGTTTAACTTTGCCCAGAATGTAAAAAATCCAGTCAGAAGGTTTGGAGCGGAAATTGTTCAAGGCGTATTAAATCAGCCAGCTCAGTCTTTGCAAGCAGGAGGAAGAATAGGTAAAGATATAAGAGAAGGAGCTACTACTCCTACACGTTTTATAGGGAATGCAGCAGAAGCGGCAATGTTTCCTCTGATGTTTGTTGGTGGCGGAGTGGTAGGTTCAACTGTTAAATCGGCAGTAAAAGAAACTTTCAAACAGGCAGTAAAACAAGGAATTAAAACAGGAGCAAAGTATGGCGGAGGGTTTGGCTTACTAAGTGGACTTTCTGAAAACAGAAATGCAGAAAGCGTAACAGAACAATTTGTTAAAGCTATTCCTTCTACTCTATTAGGAGTTGGAACAGGAGGAGTATTGGGTGCTGGAACTGGAGCTGTAAGCTATGGGGTAAGCAAATTTATAAAAGCCGTACAAAGAGCATTTCCAAAAGCAGAACCTCAAGTACAACAGCAAATTGAACAGCAATTTAATCGTGATCTGCAAACTGGAAGATTTATTCCTAAAAAAGGACAATCGTTAGTGAAATCAACGCAGGATTGGGTAAGACAACGGGTCGGAAAAAAACCTAATGAACCAGTATATTATGGTGATCTTAAAAAAGCCCTACAAGGCGGATTTATAAAACCAGATGAGTTTTTGCCAAGCGGGAAAAAATTTAAACCAACCTCAGAACAGATAGCTGAGGCTGGGTCGCAAATTTTAGAAGAGGTAAGAGTTGAAATGCAAACAGTAAACCAAGCTGATCCTTACCAACAAGTATTTACCAAAATGCGTAATTTTTTGCGTTTTGCTGGAGAGAAAAAAAGTAAAGAAACAGGCGAATTGTTTAGAGAACATATTCCTCAAAGTGTATTTGGACAATCAAGCGATGAGTTGGCTAGCTCAATGGGTATAACAGAAAATGAACTCATGGCAAAAATGACAGAAGGATTAACAATGTCTGAAGCATCTCAAGTTACCAAACAATCGTTGTCTACATTTGCAAAGAAAGCTAAAGACTTATATGAAAAACTTGATCCGCAAACGTATAACGTAATAAGAGATGTATTCAATAAGGTACAGGCTGTTTCCGTAGAACCATCAAAACAGACACTAATAAGATCAGCAAATCAGCGAGCAAGACTGGTCGCACAAGAAGCTCAGGCAAGTTATAAAGAATGGCAAAACGCTTTATTTCGGCAAGAGGGTCTTCGTACCACACGCCAGGCAGTAAGTGACGCAACACAAGCGATAAAACAACAAACCAGATCACCCTTGTCAAAACAAGTAGATCAACTAAAAGACATTTCGGGATTTAGTAGCGGATTTCGTGATATATATAGAAATTTTAGAGTAGTATTCGGCAAGAACTTTGAAGGAGCAAAACGGGTGATTCTTGATCCGTTTGATAAAGCAAAAGGTGAGTTTGTGGATATGCAAAAAAGATGGCTTGGGGAATTAGAAAAAAATGTAGTTAAGAAGTTTGGCATAAATAAAAGAAGTCAGGAAAGTGCGGCTATTCAAAATTTTGGAGAAGGCAAGATAAGTCAACTAGATTTAATACAACAATTCGGAGAAAAAAAAGCTAATCAAATAATAGAAGCTAATAACTGGTTTAGGCAGACATACGATATTTTATTAAATGAAGTAAATGCTGTAAGAGCAAGAATTTATCCTAACAATCCTACAAAGATAATTCCTAAAAGGCAGGATTATTACAGACACTTTAGAGAAATAGCCCAAGGATATAGAGGGCTTTTGAACATATTTGAAACGCCTGCTAATATTTCTTCGACACTTTCTGGAATATCAGAATTTACAAAACCAAAATCTAAGTTTTTATCTTTTGCTCAAAAAAGATTAGGACTTACGACAGAGGAAGACGCAGTTGGAGGATTTTTGGATTACTTAAAATCAGCATCCTATGCAAAAAATATTGATCCGCATATAGAAAAGTTTAGAGGACTGGCAAAAGAATTAGCAGAACAAACCGCAGAAGGAACACCGCAAGCTGGGAAATTGAACAACTTTGTTGAATTTTTGAATGACTTTGCGAATGATTTAGCAGGCAAAACAAATCCGTTGGAAAGAACAGTACAAAAGTGGATACCAGGAGGAAGAAAGATATTTCGTGTTATTGATTGGGCAAATACCAGAATAAAAGCAAATGTAATACTTGGTAACTTATCATCTTCTGTTGCACAGATATTTAATGTACCGCAGGGAATAGCAAGTGCAGGACCTATAAATGCTGTAAAGGGGTTGGGATATAGTCTTGCTTCGATGTTTGAAAAAAATAAACCGATGAGCCAATCTATATTCTTAAAAGAAAGATACTTTAACGCTTATGACAAATTTGACAGAGGAATGGTGCATGATGCGAAACGTTTCGCTGTATGGATTACACGAGCACTTGATGATGTAGGATCAAAATACATTTGGAATATCCATTATCAAAAAGCCTTATCTGAAGGTATACAAAATCCGATTAAGTATGCAGATGATATTACACGAGACTTGGTTGCGGGACGGGGAATTGGGGAAGTGCCTCTTGCGCAAAAATCCCGCTTATTTCAAATGCTTGCGCCTTTTCAATTAGAAGTCGGTAATTTATGGTGGGTGATGAAGGATTTTGTAGATGAAAAAGCGTTTGGCAAACTGGCAACGCTTTTTGTAATGAATTATTTATTTAATCGTACAGCAGAACAAATCCGGGGATCGGCAGTAACACTTGATCCTATACAGGCAACTATTGACGCATTAGGAGAACTCGATAAAGAAGATGGGGCGTTAAGAGCAGTAGGAAGACTGGCAGGAGAAGCATTATCTAATATACCCGGAGGACAAACAGCAGCAACTCTATATCCTGAATATGGGGTAAAAGTTCCTTTTACCGATACTACGCTTACCAGAAAAGAGTTTTTTGGCAGAGAAGATCCAACAAGATTTGGCTCAGGCCTTATGATTGCTAAAGGATTGCAAGATCCATTATATAAACTTGCTCTTCCATTTGGGGGTCAACAAATACAGAAAACAGTAGAGGGAATAAAAACTGTATCGCAAGGGTATTCTGAATCAAAAGCCGATAATGTACGTCCATACACGATAGAACCAACTTTGAGAAATTACGGACAGGCAGGATTATTTGGTAAGTATTCACTTCCTCAAGCCCGTGAATCTTTTAAGAAAGACGAAAGAGTGTTTGGAGAAAAACAATCAGAATTTATTAAGCAATCCGAAAACAAAAAAGAAGCTATTGAAACTCAATTAAGTATTCGGGGAGCAAATAAACAGGCAGCTAAACGTCAGGAGGAAGAAAAAATATTTGCCGAAACAATTTACTCCCGAATTAAAGATAAACCAATTATGGAACAGGCTGATATTGTAGTCTTAATTGGAAATAAACGTGTCCGGGAAAGGGTTATTGAGAATATACGAAATAAACAGTTAGGCATTACTACTATAGATAAACAAATAAAAGGTTTGGGTATTCCTGAAAAGGCAACTTTCATAATAGACCAATTAAAAGGTAAAACTCCTGATGAGAAAGTAGCTTACCTTGAAGAACTAGCCAAAAAGAGAATATTTACACTAGAGGTAAGAAGGGAATTTTATAGTCAATTAGGACAATAGAAAGGAAAAGTCAATATGAAAAATGAAGGAGAATTTAGAGGAGCGACAATACAACATCTTAAAAATTTAGATGATAATATTTGCGAAGTTAAAAGAGACGTCAAAAGTCTTAATAAACGCTATTGGATAATGCTTATCCTCTTGGTAATTGCAGTGGTTGAGAGGTTACCTAGTCTATCGAGTATGGTTTTTGCGAAATGACAATACAAGAATTTTTAAATTTTTTTAATGGAATATACGCTGACTATGACGGAGCGTATGGAGATCAGTGTTTTGATCTTGTTAATAATTATTCCCGTTGGATAGGGGCACAAAGATTTACAGGAGAAAATGCTTTTGAAATATACAATCAGGCAGGAAGTTTCTATACTCAAATACCCAATTCGCCTTCTGCAGTTCCGCAAAAAGGAGATATTGTAGTATGGTCAGGAAACTTTAACGCAGGTGCAGGACATACAGGAGTTGCCACAGGCAAAGGAGATATTAACACTTTTGAAGTATTGGAACAAAATGATCCGCTTAATAGCAATTGTCACTTAAAGACTTATAATTATTTTGCAGTCTTAGGTTGGCTTAGACCTAAAACTTTACCTTTGGATTTGCAAGTACAACTTTCTGAATCTAATATGGATAGAGACGCTAACTGGAATATTGTCAGTGCAGTAGGGAATGCTTTGGGCATGTCTCCTGATCCTAATGATAAAAAGGCAACTACAGAGACTTTTTCTAAGGCTATTTTAGGTTTGAAGAAACAATTAAAAGAATGCCAAAATTCGCTACTACAATCGTCTACAAGCCTTCCAAATCCCCCAAGTGGTACATTTGATGCTTCTTCCCTCACAGTTAGCGGTCTAGTAAGTTTGTTGCTAAAAAAGATTTTTGGATGAAAAATACTAATTTAACTGACCAGATACTTAATAAAATTAAAATTATTGCTGACAGGTTAGATAGTATAGAAAAAACTATTCAGTTTATAAATTCGGAACGGGAGATTTTAGAAGATATAAGAACATCACATATAGCATTAAAAGAGCTTTTACTAAATCAAAGACAGCATTTTGACAACAAAGTGGATGATGTAAAAAGTGAGGTTACAATTCAAGGTATTAAAACTAAAGATAAGCTCGAAGAAACTCAAGAACAAGTAGAGAATGCGAAAGATAAAATTGAAGATATAAAAGATGTACTTACGCAATGAAAGATACAACTAGGTGGAAAAAATGTATTATTTGTAAAGCTCTTTTTAGGTCAAGAGGGAATAAAAAATATTGCAGTCCATGTAGTCATGAGGAACGAATGAGGTTTTTGCAAAGGGGGTGAGAAAATGAAATTATTATTAAAAAAAGTTCTTGAAAACGATAAAGTACAGGTTGCTTTGTGGGTAGGAGGATCGGCTTTAATTACAGGGGTTTTATCAGCTTTGTTAAAAGTACCTGAGTTAATGAACTACTACGGAGTAATCAATGTACTCCTATATATAGCAAAGAACTATAAAAAGTGAAAGAAGTATTAGTAGTAACAGATTTACAAAAAGATCGCCTTACCCAGCTAGAGGAAGGAATGAACAATATAGACAATATTGAAAGAACAATGGAGTTTATGGGACAGGATGTTGTCTTTGTTGGAGATGAAGACCACGAATTGCAAATTGACAAAACTGTCATAAAGGGTGCTAAGGGTGGCTTGGGAGGAGTGGTGAACGAGCTTATCTACGAATATGTGCCTGATCCCTTAACGGGAAGGGATATTCGAGTAAAGAATGAGGAGATGCAAACAATTACAACAGAAATTATATCTATTGCTAAACAAATAAGGGGCAGTTAAAAGCGGAAGAAGTGTCTGAAGTATTAAAAGGTTCACACACTGCTTGACTCAAGAGGACAAAAAACTTTTCACTATTTCTCTAAACCATTGACTAACAGATTTACCCAACAGAATTAACTTAGCTCTTAAACTTCTGTAATCCTCTTCAGGAATATAAACAACTACCCTACGTTGGACTATTCTTGTATTTATATTTGCATTCGTTTTTTTCATAATTCAATCTTCTCAATCTCATTTATAAGAGCTTGTTTGTCCGATTCCAACAGTTTCATAATATCAAAAATCTTGTCAGAGAATCCAGCCAGACAAAACACATTAGGCTCTGGGAATTGCATTGAACCATAGCCTTGTAAATCAAATGAGTATATGAAAGGTTTTGCTCCTGTTCTTGTTTTATAATCGTTAAAATCAGATACAGGAGATTCATACCCAACCCAACCCTGCATGTCTGAAAGAATGATTATTCTATCATAAGGCTTATTAGCTTCCTGAAATATAGAATGAAAGTTAGTTGACCCACCGTTGAATCCAATGGATTTTCTGATAGTCAGAGTACTATCCATGGGATTAACGGTTCTGTATCTTGCTTCTCCTGCGAAAAGCATTAGATCAGCATCATTAGACTTAATTAAAACAGCTCCGAAGAGAGTAGCTATTTCAGAAGGTTTACCTTCCATTGAACCAGATTCATCAATAACGACTAAGGTCTTACCCCCAAATTTAGGGACATTGGACATAGCAATATCAGTCGCCTTAGTTAATGCAATTAAAACACTCCTTGCTCCATCTAAATTAGTTTCTTCTATTTGATTGTAGGCTGTAGAGAATCTAAAAGGCAGAACTAGAGATTTCTTGATTAGGTTTTCGTCAACCAGTAATTCACAAGCCTGACCTATAACGTCAGGGGCTTGCTCTAAAATATTCCTTAGATTTCTGAGTAAAGCGAAATATCCAATCTTTTTTTCTTTAATCAATTTAATCCATACGTGTTTTTTAAGTTCTTCTTTTTGTTCATCAGTTTTTGCTTCCTGTCCAGCTTGAGTTAACTCTGACTCCCATGTATCGGTAGATTTTAATTCTCCGTTAACCAGTTTTTTAATTGTTTCAGTATTCTTAGGATGGACTAGATTAACAATATCTACTAGAGAAAGTTCTGATTTTTCCCCTCTATATTTAGCCATTTTATAATCATCAAATCTTGAGAGAGCCAAAGCGAAACCTTTTTTCAAAGAGTTAGGAATAGGTTTGGAATATTTTGATAAGTAGTAAGACATTATTTCAGTCATGTCATCAGGACGATATACAATTTTATCGAAGAATTTTTTAGTCCATGTTTCATTTTTAACTGATTTAGCAATTTCTCCTGCTACTAAATGAGAAACAGACCTCATACCGAACTTTGTCCTAGCGAATAATGCAGTCTTGGCAGCGAATTTCTTGTCAACTCCGTTAAATAGAGCTACTAATTCTTCTATGGTTTCGTCTGTTGATCTATAAAATTGATCTTTGAGAAAAGAAGTTAAAAGAATAGAAACAAAACTAAGCTTATCAGTTTGTTTATAGGCGACACCGCCTGCTTTGTTAATTGTTTTATTTGTAGTTTTAGAATTAAATCTCATATTTTAAAGTGAATGGAAGAAAAACGAAAAGAGTATTATTCAAGTAAAGAAGTAACTCTTATCTCACTGTCCATTCAATAAATTCATTGTCAGAGAAAATTAGAAAGAGTAAACAGCGTGCTTATTTTACACCAATACCTCTCAATCCAGAATTGAAGTAACTCTATCTTCACTACTGACTATAATATTGTACCATATGTTATACAAATGTCAATAGACAAAATATCTTATCAAATTTGACATTATTATTTTACTTCTAATTTTATTAACATTTTTCTTTCATCTTTGCTTTTAGAGACATTAACTGAAATACTATCAATATATTCTTTTTCAATCTTCAAAATATAATCTGCAATATCTCTTAAAATTTCAATTCCCGATCTGTGTCTTTTTGCAAGCCTGTCATTAGTAATCGTATTTTGCAGAGCTTTTATGCTTAAATGAACATAGCGGGCGGTAGTCTCTAATTGTCTATGTCCCACCAACTGTTGAATTTTAAATATACTAACATCCTCATCTGCTTGACGTGTAATAAAACTATGCCTCAGAGAATAGACTGTTAAATTAGTTCTTTTAATTCCTAGTCTCTTAATCCGTTCATCAAAAGGATACCTCCAAGAAAAACCATTCACATAGGGGATTGTTTTTGTTTTCATGTAGTTAGGGAAAAGATAGTTTGTTCTAATTGATTTTATGTAATCCTGAATCTTGTCTTTAATAACAAAGGAGATAGGAACTTCACGGGGAATATTGGTTTTTGTATATCGAAGAATAAAAACATTTCTTCCAAAATCTATATCGTTAATAGTAAGCTGTGCCGCCTCTATAGGGCGCGCTCCCGTATAGGCAAGTATAGAGAAAAAGACAGTCCACATATCGTATCTTTTTAAATAAAGCCCTCCCTGAGTGCCATAATAAGGAAGATTGATAAGTTGCTCTATTTCCTCATCTGACAAGGTACTTCTAATAAACGTGCTGTTGTTACCTTTGAAGCGCGGATAAGTGGCAAGATTTTTTATATTAAAACATTTTCCCCATTGATGAAGAACTATGACTAGAGCGTTAATATAAGAAGTTATATTTCCGTTAGTTTTAAGTTCTAAAAAATAGCGGTCAAAACCTTCTTTTTCAAAAGAAGGACTGTGTTTTAGCAGTCTATCAATTTGTTTCAACTTCAAACTGATAGAAGAAGGCTTATTACCTTCTTGAAGCAGGAATAACCTAAATTTATCAATTTTTTCCATACCTTAGTATGGCAGTTATTCTCTTACAAATTTACCCCCTTGACAAACAGTTTTAAATGTGCTATTATATTTATGTTCTTAAATAAATAGCCTCAAATTTTAACTGCTGGTTTTACTTCAACAGAAGACCCTTGATTTTCTGCGGAAGCTCTAAAAACCTCAACAGCTAAGATTTGACAGCAAAATCTTAGCATATGAGTAACGGAATAGCAAATAGAATCAATCCAAACGAAATATCGCAAGTTCCTCAAACAGATAGGGATCTGAAAATAATTGAGTTATATTCCACCGGTTCTTACTCCTATACCACATTATCAAGAATCTTCAAAATCACTTCCCAAAGAGTAGGACAAATAATCAAAAAACATAAGAAAGGAAAAAATGAGAGCTAAAAATTTACCTAAAAATCTAATCGCTTATAACGGGAAAAAAGAGATTGAGTTAGAACTTATAAAAAGAGCAACGATTTATAATTTCCATTTACACAACATGCTCAAGAAAAAAATCTATGAAAAAGCAAACTGAAGTAAAACTTAATGAAAAAGGGGAAATTATAGTTTTGCTTGGGATGTTAATACCCGAAATCGCATCATCCAAAGGATTAAGGATATTAAAAATGATAAATGAGAGGCTTAGAAAATATGAAAAACCCTCCTGAAACAAGACGACAAAAATTTAAGAGATTGGCGGAAG
>Ga0213870_1000555_pt1 | contig 17406 bp, 18 predicted proteins | sample WICALVC2017_Meta_FD_160119 | JGI IMG/M metagenome (GOLD analysis project Ga0213870, IMG submission 160119) | Freshwater microbial communities from subterranean cave lake in Wind Cave National Park, South Dakota, United States - WICALVC2017 | ecosystem: Environmental > Aquatic > Deep subsurface >... | reverse complement strand
TTGGCAATTTCATAAACCTTTTGGGCATCTTTGCCATGAGCAAGTACCCTATTTTTTGCAATCGCTATCCACTCTCCTTTATATTTAGAAGTGTCTGTTTTTAAGAAAAAATCGTAATTTGATGAAACTACCTTCTTTATCATATTACACAGTATACTATAAATTCCGATAAATTCAATCCACTGTACAAGATGAGGACATAGGTAACAATGAAGTCTTGTTTTGATCAATATACTCCAGGGGAGTTAAATAATCAAGTGCTTCATGGGGACGAACTGAGTTGTACTCAATTAACCAATCCAAAAGTCTTCTGTTAAATTCTGTTTTGTCCTCAAGACCTATGTCAATCATTTCAACAAATTCTTCCTGTATGGTTCTATTAAATCGTTCCAGTACCGGATTGTCTGTTGGCGTTCTAACTCTTGAGTACCACTGAGGGAGAGATAGCTCTTTGCATGCAGCCTTAAAATCTTTTTCAAACTCTGATCCATTGTCGTGATGAAGATTAATCATCTCTCCCTCAGTTAAGTAGTGAAGTCTTTTAAGAAAATCTGCTGCTTGTTTTGAGGAATGGGTTGAATAAAGTCTTGCATATGCAAGTTTTGAAATCTCATCAATAGCTGTCAATAGATACCGGTATCCACCTTGCGTTAGGGTAAATATGACTGTATCAACATGCCATAGATGATTGATTTTGTTTTCTTTAACAAACTCAGTAATTCTTCTCTTCTGTGATTTTTGTGCCTGTTTTTGTCTCTGTGCTCGTTTTTGTTGCTTTACTTTATCAAAATACAGATGTTCCTCTTCAATAACTTTCTGTATCTTCCAGGAAGAAATATGTTCTCCGTACTCTTTTAAATACCTTTTCTGCAACTTCATCTTGCCCCATCTTAAGTGCTTCTTTCTTAGGATACGAATCCTTTCTCTTTGAAGAAAACTAATCTCTCGAGTTCGTGTCCTCTCTGGAGCTCTTGATTGCTCCTCAAGTGTTAGGAGATTTTTTTCATTAAACCTATTCAGCCATTTGTAAAAGGTTTTTCTGGAGATACCAAAGTGCTTGGCTGTATTAGCAGCCTTTTTCTCAACAGCTGTATAGTAGAAGATAATCCATTCCAGTTTTAGTTGTGCAGAAAAAGAAAGCTTGTCTTTTCCCAAAGATCGATATAGCTGCCATTTATCTGTATTTGGCAACGGTTTCTCCGGAATTCGATATCCATGAATGCGTTTGGTATACATCGGTTTCACCTCCTTTAGAGGTAACTATTCTACTTCAAAAGTCCTAAAAGGACTATCGGAAAGTGTTACCGATGTATCTCATCTTCTGCATCACCGAAATTCTGAAAATATTCCATAATCCTTCCGATATGGAATCGGTATAGATATAGGATTGAGCCACGTCACGCAGTAGCGACCTTTGATCCCGTCTTGCGTCTTTTTAAAAACCCATCAGCCGTTTTACGAGCTACGCTTTCTGGTATAAAATCAAAAGCTTTCAGCGTACGATATATTACTCCCTCTCTTAATAACTCTTTACTAAGTGCACCAACCCCAACAAGATCCCTTACCCATTGCTCTCGATCAGGATGCAAATTTTCAGCCGGCATTCTAAACTCACTTGCAACATACAGAACGTCGTCTATTGTCCCTTCCGGATCTGTCTCATAAAAAATTCTCGTGACTTTTGTATATCCCTTACCATGAAATGATTCGTCTGATCCAATAAGCCTAAGAATTTCTGCTGTTTTAGGAGCACCCTCTTCTATAGCTCTTATTGCTAATGCCTCGTAACCTACCTCTGTGCCTCTCTCTTGAAAAGCAGCATGCGCAACTATCTGGCGAGTAGTACGAAAAGGAGGCTCCCAAACTCTTGTAAGGTTTTCGTGATATTCCTTTATTACCTCCTCTTCAGGTTTGTGACCTGTTTGTTCTAAGAGAATTTCTAAGATTTGGCCATGCAACGATTCTTCTCCTGCCCATTGCGTATGAAACTCAAAAAGACCCATGTTACTACGTACGAATTGGTTTCCTTGCCCTATAAAATCAGGTAAAAATCTTTCAACCATATTGAACCCGTCGAGAACTCTCGCAAGCTCCGGTGAAATATTTTCATTCTCTATCCCACCTATCTCTCTTCCATTCTTGACAATTGTCACTACCCCATGTCTATTAATAGTCCAAGGGTGTACTCTTCTCAATTCTGTTCTGAATAGCTTATGGATTTTACCACCTATTTCTTCTTCTTCTGGAGATATTTTAACTATTGTGTATCTATCATTAAATGGGGGTTTATCTATTTCCCGAGTATCCATGGGAATTTCCTTAGAACTCATGATAATTTATAATATATTAATTTCTTCTGAATTGCAACAACCAGGGGACGAAATCGCATATAGACAAAGAGTGGTTACTGTGATAAATTGGCATAAAGTTTATGCAAAAATTGATTGGTCTTTGCAGTAGAGAATAAGACATTATGGGAAAAGAAATCGACATTCCTAAAGACATTCCTAAAAGAAAGCAAATAGCAAGAGCTGTTCTTGATAGGCTTGTAGCCTCTACGCCTTTTTTCAGATGCGAAATCGTAAATCCAGAGCGACTTGAAAATGCCCGAAATATTTTGCGAGAAGGCATGGGCTTATGTATAGTTGCTACTCATTTCTCACAGAGAGAAGCAATTCAAATATATCAAATTCCTTTTGGGGATCCAGAATTTCGTAAGAGACAAGTTATAGCACCACTTGCAGTACATCAAAAACTATTCTTTATGGATCCGTTAAGCCATTTACTTGGGCTAAGAGTTAAGTATGTAGTAACAGACGAAACTGTTAGACGAGCAGAAGAAAAAGGAAAACCAGTGCCTAAGAAAAATGAAGGAGCGAGAGAATTTATGAACGATGCGGTTGAGATTCTTTCGAGAGGAGGAATAATAATTCTATTTCCTCAAACAACAAGGAGGGAGACTCTTTATTCTCCCAAGAATCCAAGAACCGTTGGCACCCTTATGCATTACGCAAAAAAGAGCAACGTACGATTGGGATTTTTATTTGTGGGTGTTGATCTTGCCAAAGAAGTTGAGGACTATTCAAAAGTCCGAGGGTTCAATCTTTTTAAAAGGTATACACTTACTATTGGAAATTCGCTAACAGACGAGGAGCTTCTTGCGAAAGCAGGAACGAGAATGGCAGAGGTAGATAAAATTGTTTACAAGGAATTAAAACCTCTTGTCTCCCCAAAATACGCCAATGTACCTGACGATACGGGATCGGTATAGATATAACGAAACGGTATCGGAACAGATGTGATAGTTTTAACACCCGAGGTTATTCAGGTTTGAACCTAGGGATTTAGGGTACTGGGAATTTGGAGCAAAGAGCTTTTATCTCCTTGGCTATAGCTAACAATTTTTTATTCTTTACGATTTCTTTACGAAAGTTCTTCATAAACCCACTTCTTTCTTCTTTTGCTTTTGGCAAAGTATAACCTGTAACCTGTTCTATTACCCTATTTATCCACTTCGCAACTTTTATCATTTCTTCTTCCTTCATCCCCCTTGTTGTAATCGCCGGAGTCCCTAAGCGGATGCCGGATGGATAAAATGGCGGCATGGTGTCAAATGGAACTCCATTTTTATTAACCACTATTCCTGCTATTTCCAAAGCATAGGCAGCAATACTTCCATTAACATTTTTGTTTCTAAGATCTATAAGAATAAGATGGTTATCTGTTCCGCCACTTACCAGATTGAAATCGTACTCAAGCAGTTCTTTTGCCAATGATTTACTATTTTTAATAATTTGTTCTGTGTAACGTTTAAATGAGGGGCTTGTTGCTTCTTTAAGAGCAACTGCAATCGCCGCCGTTTGATTGTCATGCGGTCCTCCTTGCAAACCTGGAATGATTGCACTATCAATTTTTTTAGGCATTTCTGGGTTCTTTTTTAGTCCTTTTTCTGTGACCATAATTAAAGCACCTCGTGGACCTCTCAGGGTTTTATGAGTTGTTGTAGTAACAATATGGACATAAGGAACCGGACTTGGATGCGCTCCGCCAGCAACAAGCCCTGCAATATGGGCAATATCTGCCATAAGGTAAGCACCAATTTTATCAGCTATCTCTGAAAACTTCTTAAAATTAATTATCCGAGGATATGCAGTAAATCCGCAGATAATAAGCTTTGGTTTTTCTCTAAGGGCAAGTTCTTCGATTGCGTCATAATCTAAATACCCATCTTTCCCAAGCTGATACTGAATCGAAGTAAAAAATCTACTGGAAAAAGTAAGTGACGCACCATGAGTAAGATGCCCACCAAAAGAAAGAGAAAGTCCCATGATTTTATCTTTATAATCTAAAAGTGCCATGTAAACTGCCGCATTTGCCGGGGATCCCGAAAGCGCCTGGACATTAACATACGAGACACCGAATAACTTTTTTGCTCGCTCTTGAGCTAATATCTCAACCTCATCTACTATTTTATTTCCCTGATAATATCTTCTTTTAGGGTATCCCTCTGAGTATTTATTGGTGAGAACCGACCCTAGCGCTTCCATCACTGCTTTTGAAGTGTAGTTCTCCGACGGAATCATCTCCAAGACATCTTTTTGCCTTTTTTCCTCTTTTTTGATTAATTCATAAACCGTTGGGTCAATTTTTTTTAAACTTTTCATAACGCCTTTTTAGCAATATAGTCATATATATTACATGATAGCTAATGTTAAAACAATAGAACCCCATTGTGCCATTGTGTACACAACTACCATACACTTTAGTATGGTAGTTACTTCTCAAGTTCCAGAAAAGTGTATCTATATCCGTCTGATTCTCTTTTCTCTTCCGAAATAACAGTTTTAAACTGTGAATAGTCTGGGAAAAAAGTATCCGCATCAAAGTCTCCTTCGACAATTGTTAAATATAATTTGTCTGCAATAGGGATAGCTTGTTGAAATATCTGAGCCCCACCAATTACAAAAACCTCATCTAGATCTAGCTTCGCAAGGCGTCCTCTTGCAAGGCTAAGTGCCCCCTTCAATGAATGAACTATCATGGCATTTTCCCGAGCCGTCTTATAACTTTTATCATGCGTGACCACTATATAAAGTTTCCCAGGCATTGGGTTTCCGGTTCTATTGTAGTAAAAAACCATTGAGTCGTATGATTTGCGGCCCAAAATTACCACATGATCTTTAGTTAGACTTTTCAGATGAATCAAATCCTCTTTTATTCTCCAAGGAATTCTATTGTTTTTTCCAATCCCCCTCTTTTTATCCATTGCGCAAATTATGCTAATCCTCACGAGAATCCCCCTACCAGCGCTACTTCGCCTTTAATCGGCGGATGCGGATCATAACCAATAAGTTCAATATCTTCGAATGTAAAGTCATCTATATCTTTTACTTTTGAATTAAACTTTACTTTAGGCAAAGACCGAGGAGTTCTCCTAAGCTGTTCCTTTACCTGCAGGAGATGATTATCATAGATATGCGCGTCCCCAAAGGTATGAACAAAATCTCCAGGCTCAAAACCCGTTACATGCGCAACCATTAACGTAAGCAATGCGTAACTTGCAATATTAAAAGGAACGCCCAAAAACATATCCGCGCTCCTTTGATAAAGCTGCAAAGATAGCCTATTGCCTGCAACATAAAAATGAAAAAACGTATGGCATGGAGGCAAAACCTGAGCTTTTTGTCTAGATGCTGCCATTTCGTAAATAAACTCAGGATTCCAAGCAGAAACTATATAATGCCTTCTCTCTGGCTTAGCCTTCAACCTTGAAATTGCCCATTTAAGCTGATCCACAACTCTTCCGTCTGATGTCTGCCATTTCCGCCACTGCACGCCATAAACCGGCCCTAGCTCGCCATATTTTTTTACAAACGTGTCCTCTTTGGGTAAATTTTTTATCTTTTGAATATATTCTTCCTGCTTCATAATTTTTAATTTTTCTCCTGAGCCTGTCGAAGGATTAATTTTTAATTTGTATTGCTTATACCCCCATTCATCCCAAATATGCACATTGTTATCAACTAAATATTTAATATTAGAATCTCCTTTTATAAACCACAAAAGCTCATGTACCATCCCCCGAAAAAATACTTTTTTTGTGGTAAGAAGCGGAAAGCCTTTTGAGAGATCAAACCGAATTTGGCGGCCAAAAACATTCCTTGTCCCAACTTTCACGTTGTGAACGTTCTTTTTTTCACCATTCCTAAGAATGTCCTTAAGCAAGTCAAGATATTGATATTCGGGATGCTTTTGCATAAACTTGTTTTCTACAATAACAAAATTCACAAAAAACTACAAGGAGTTAAGCAGATTTAAGCGTCAGTTAATTTAATATACTTCTTTTTCTCATTAACTTCTATTGATTAGTATCTATCCATAAATCCTATCCTTCCAAGGATTGGCACTTTATGCTTAAACGAAAAATCAATCTCTGTATCAAAAGCATAGCTACCCACAAAAATCTTAACCTTGTGTGTATATGCATCTATTGGTCCGCTATTCCCAATTCCTCCAATCTTTTGAGGCTTTCCTTTCTCGACCTTTATTCCTAAATATTTTGATACTTCTGCCGGAAATAAATTTCTATCTGAACCGGTATCAAAAAGGCATTCTATAACCTGCGGAAACATTTTGTGGTTCATTGACAATCTTATTGGTATCTTAGGACGAAGAATCTCTACTGGCTTCCCTGTAATGTTGTCTTTTGAAATATCGGGAACGTAATAGAATGAAATGCTATTCATTAAGGAGATAAAAATATATCTGAACGAGGAACGAAGCTGATAATTAAATCCTTTTTCCCATTTATAAGATTTAATAATCCGCTTAATTTTTTTGCCTTAGCAACTACCTTTTTTCTGTCTTTACTAAAGGAAACCCAACTATCTTGTAATTTATATAATTGCTTAACATCCATAAACATATTATACACTTTCAATGCAAATAATATATGTTTTATACTTGTTTTTCTTTTTTGAGAGTTGTTACTCTTCCACCTTGCCATTGGCCGCGATACATCGACCCTTCACCTTTTACCTCTTCAAACTGCGCGTGGACAAATCGCGCACCCATTTCTATAGTTACTGTACACGGCCCCTCGTTTTTTAACCCGAACGTAACTGGTCCTTTGTAGCCTGGCGCGACATTACCGGTGCGAAGAAACAAACCCGACCTAAACGTAGTTGTTCTTGGTTTAAAGTTCACGGTTATATCAGCCGGCACATTAAAGCTTTCTATTGTTTTTACTAAATAAAACTCCCCTGGCTTAATAATTACCTTTGACCGTAATTTAGCCTTTCGTTTATTTACGCGATCGCGTATGTTTTTGTAAGGCTGATTTACTGTTCTATCCTCACTATTGTACTTAGCAACTAAATTCACATTAGGAGTTTTTCTCTCTGCTTCTCCAAGAAATGCGCTTCCTGAAATTCTGTAGACCTCCCCAAGACGCAAATCAAATCCAGCACCTTCGGGGTTGGTTAATTCCCTTTCCGATAAACCTTCAACTAACTTTTTTGTTTTAACTAATTTTAATAAATCTTTTGGTCCCAAAACCATAATTTTAACTTAAAATTTTCAATTTTTAATGAAATCTAAATTTTTAATTTTTTAATTTTCAAATATTGAGTCATTTTAAATTGATTAGAAATTAAGAATTAGAAATTTTATTAACAATTTCTCTTGTTACTTCCCCAACCGATTTATTTCCATCAATGACTATTATTTCGTTTTTGAATTTTTTGGAAAGCCAGTCATACCCATCAATTACCTTTTTAAGTTTTTCGTGATCCTCGTAAATTTCTTTTACATCATCTTTTTGGGAAATTCTGGCAATTGATGTAACAAGTGAGATCTTCAGATAAAAAGTATTGTCAGGAACTATAAATTGGTGATACATTGACAATATAGAATGAGCAATTAGTAAAAAACTTGCAGCATTAAGACTATATTTTCCGCCGGTTCTATCCAAAATTCCATACACAATTGCTGACCAGAAACATCGATCAGAAATTACCACTTTTCCAGCCTTAAGAGCTGGGATGAGGACATCTTCGTGATGCAAAACACGATCTATAGAAAATAAATATTGCAAAGCAACCGAGGGCATTTTAACTTCTCCGGTCAGTACCTTTTGAACAATATCTCCAATTATTCCCTCTTTTCGCGGCTCTCTTGTCTGTACTACGGACTTACCCTTACTTTTGAAATATTCTGTGAGTTTTTCGACTTGAGTTGTTTTCCCGCTTCCGTCAATTCCTTCCACACAGATATATTTTCCCTTGTACGGATTCCTCTTTAAGTCTATGTCTAATTCGACATGATATTTCATATTGTTTATGATGTCATTCTGAACGTAGTGAAGAATCTAGATCCTTCGTTTCACTCAGGATGACATGGCCAAATCAATTCTCCTCATGGATTCTACTCTCATTAGGCCCATCCTGAATTTTGTATTTTGCCTGCTTTTTTTGCGTATATGGAACTTCTGAGGAACTAGATAGTTCTTCAAACGTCATTGCGCAAATTCTCATACCAGGAGTTAATTTCACTGCCATTCTCCCCAAATTCCCAAGTTCCAAAACAGGTTTCCCATCCCATCCCGGATCGAAAATCGAAGCCGTTGAATGAACTACAATTCCAAGCCTTCCCAAAGATGAACGACCCTCAAGCCTTCCCATGATGTCGGACGGAATTTTTACCTTTTCCAAAGTCACAGCTAAAACAAAATCCCCCGGCTGCATCATAAAACTTTCGCCTTTTGCAACTTTTACTTCTTTTGTAATTTCATTAGAAAAATCTTTTTTGGTCGGATCTATATATGCATTTCTGCTATGGTCAAAGACTCTGAAAGTATTCCCGAGTCTAAGATCTATAGAGCAAGAACCAAGCTGTGTTAAAAGATCAGGGGCAGGCGTGATAACAATTTTTTTAGATTTTAAAGCTTTTTTAATATCCCCATCCGACAAAACCATAAGATTATAAACGTCTGTCATGCTGAACTTGACGGGTTACCGTCTGGTACCCGTCTTGTTTCAGCATCTCGTTTTATTGTAATGTTAGATCCCGAAATAAATTCCGGATGACATTGAGCAATTATAGCATACTTTTTATTTCACCAACCAAATAAAGTGAACCGGTTACAACGATGATTGACTGGTAATTAGGTAATTGAGTAATTGGGTAATTAAGGGCAAGAGCTAGAGCTTTTTTTGAATCTTTCTCAACCATAACTTTTGTGCCATTTTTGATATTTAATATTTGATGTCTAATATTAAACGCACCCGCAGATCCGCTGACTGCTATATCCGTCTTTGCGTGAAATTCAGTAACAATAATTTCATCAGCAACTCTAACAATTTGCTTGAGCATTTTTGGTATATCTTTATCAAACTTAAACCCAATAACAAAAATCTTGCGCTCTCTTCGATAAAGTTTTTTTAATGAGTAAGTAAACGCTTTCATTTTTGTGGGATTGTGAGCTCCATCCAAAATAATGGTCTTTTCTTTGTCATGCTGAACTTGACGGTTTACCGTCTGGTACCCGTCTTGTTTCAGCATCTCAGATCCTGAAATGAATTCAGGATGACATTTTAAAACTTCGAAACGTCCGGGAAAAGAAGCGGTTTCTAATGCTGTTCTTATTTGTTCTTCCGAAACTTTAAATCCAAACTTTTCAAGTCGTAAAACTGTTTCTATTGCCAAACTTGCATTCTCAACCTGATATTTTCCCAAAAGCGAAAGCTCTAAATTATTTAACTGTGATACACGATCGTTGTTAATTGTTAAATCGAAAACCGAACCCCTAAGGCTTTCTTTTTTGATTTTAAAATCAAAATCTTTTCCAAGCCTCAAAAATATTACACCCACCTCTTTACATCTGTCTTCAACAATTTTGATAACCGACGGTTGCTTAACTCCTGTAACGACAATTGGCTTTTTTTTCTTGTCATGCTGAACTTGTTTCAGCATCTCGTTTGGCTGTAAAAAAACCTGCCTGCGGGCAGGAGATCCTGAAATACATTCAGGATGACACGAGGAGAATCCCTTAATTATTCCTGCCTTCGTCCTTGCAATTTTCTGAACTGTCCCCCCTAAAACATTTGTATGATCTAAAGAAACATTTGTCAAAACTGAAACTAACGGATATAAAGTATTGGTCGCGTCAAACTCCCCTCCCATCCCAACCTCCACAACCGCGATGTCAACTTTCTGGTCCGCAAAATATTTAAATGCCATTCCTACCAAAATTTCAAAATACGACGGCGAGCCAATCGGCATCTTTTTCATACCCCCAATACTAGATAGTATTGATGCTAATAAATCTGTGAATTTTTGATCGCTGATTGGCTCTCCATTTATCTGTAACCTTTCATTTATTTTTTGAAGGTGTGGGGAAATAGTGAGTCCTGTTTTGTAACCAGCAGTTTTAAAAATATGAGATATAAGATATGCCGTTGATCCTTTTCCAGAAGTCCCACCCACCAAAACTGACTTGAATTTTTCCTGCGGATTCCCAAGAAGTGACAAAAAAATCCGCATTCTTTCAAGCGGATCATGATGCTTTAAAAACTTGGGATCCACTCTAAAGATTACTTTCCCAATAAAACTTTCTAAATACGTCACAGCTTGCTTGTAGGTGATAATTTTCATGAGGGTATTATACAGTAACCGTCGAAGAGATTTCTTCTGCTTCCCAAACAGATGGACCGTTTTGAGATCGTTTTACAAATACTCCAACAACTGGCATAGAAGAATTAACTAAAGATTTAATCATATCAACTGATTTTCGAACATCTTCTTTATGTCTATGATCATCTACCGGATTTCCTGCGCATCCCTGATGACCATGAACTATAATACCTCTCGAATGATGTTTTTCAAGAGAAATCAGAATCTTTTTTTTCAAAGATTTTATGAGATTGTTATCAACATTTTGTTTTGAAAAAACTCCAACTAGTCCTGTCTCTGTAATTATATCTGCAAATTTTGCGCCAAATTTTTTCTGACCCAATTTCAAAATTGGCTCTTGAACCCGTCCATCCATGCAGCCAACAGTAGTAAAAAAAGTTTCTCCAATTTGTAACATAATACAAACTCTACTTACGATTCCACCTTCTCATTTGCTGCAAACGGCCTGAGTATTTCCAGGGACTAAATATTTCAACAGGCACTCCTACCTCCTCACTCCCTTGCAGAGCAAGCGCCACGACAACTCCAACAGCTGCTGCTTTCTCCTTGTCTTCTCGTCTCCTCCCTGCCGACTCCTTCAGCATTTCTGTAAAGAAAGTAGTTGTGTGCTCCCCCTTAACAAACGTGGGGTGTGAAAGAGCAGAAATGAGAAGCGGAATATTAGTTTCTACTCCTTCTATCCTGAAATCTTCTAAGGCTGATCTTAGTTCATCAATGCCATCATCCCTACTAGGAGACCAAGCAATTACCTTTGCCTGGGTCGTATTATAATTTGTATTGATTACGTAGTCTTTATACAAAGCGTGCTCTACTCGGATGATGTCTTTACCCTCTGGAAAAACTATTTTCTCTATAACTCCACCTGTTGGGATAAGTCTTTCAGGATGTGCGTCATAAATAGTCTGGGCATTTACTCTGGCCTCAATAGCTATCCCAGAAAATTTTATTTTCTTTTGAGGAGGCACTTGTTTGCCTTCTGCAATAAGGATTTGCATTTTTACAAGATCAAGATTGGTAATCATTTCCGTTACACCATGCTCCACCTGCAATCTTGGATTAAACTCCATAAAAAGAATACCCTCATTTGACGATATCAAAAATTCTGCTGTACCAGCGCTTGAATACTCAATAGCTTTGCCAATTGCCAACGCATACTCATACAGCAGTTTTTCCTCATCCAAAGCTAAAAAAGGGGCAGGTGCCTCTTCTATAACTTTTTGGTTATCATATTGAACCGTGCAATCGCGTGTTCCTAAATGGATCAAATTGCCATGTTGGTCCCCCAAAAGCTGCACTTCAACATGTCGTGCATTTCGCACAAGACGCTCTGCAAAAATTCTAGATCTTCCCCAACGACTTTGTGAACTCTTTGCAAGTTGACTCGCTTCTCTCTCCATGTCTTTGAGGTGCAAAACAACTCTATTTCCACTTCCTCCACCACTCTTTGCTGCCTTAAGAATCACAGGAACACTGTCTTCCTCGTCAGTAAGCCCATGTTTGGTAGCCCACTCTACAATGTTAGATTTTTTTACTCTGGAAGAGCTATCAATTACAGGCACTCCGAGTTTTTTAGCAGCTCTTTTAGCGCTTTCCTTGTTGCCCGCTTTCCTCATTGAATCTTCCGAAGGCCCGATAAATATTACTCCCACTTTCTCACACGCCTTTGGGAATCTTGGGTTTTCAGAGACAAACCCCCATCCGGGATGGATTGCGTCTGCTTCGGACGTTTGGGCAATTTTTATAATACTTCCAATATCTGTGTAAATTGGTATCTTGTGAGCTTCACCACCTGCTTCTTTTACGTGAAGATTATCTTTGTCATCCTCTGTGTAGACTACAATTGGGGTCTTTCCTAACTCTCTTACAGCATCTACTATTCTTCTTGCACACTCTCCTCTGTTGGTTATCAGTATTCTCTCTAATTCTGCCATTACATTTACTCTATCAAATTGTGGATCGGGATGGAATCGGACCCCAAATAAAACTTATTTGCTTCCGTGCTCTACGTGCACGCGTCGCAAGAGCGTTTATTCGGGGCAAGCCAATTGACCTCGTCTTTATCAGGAGTCTTGCCTACATCACAAGATGTGGGCAGCCATGGAATCGGACCATGTACTTCTTCATTATCAGTGAAGCGTTCTACCAGTGAACTAGCTGCCCCTAAATTTTAGCAAGACTCCGCTCTACCACTGAGCCAACCATCCGTAAAGCTAAACTTGAGGCGCGAGTCGGATTCGAACCGGCGTATGGTTGTTTTGCAAACAACTGTGTTAACCGCTTCACCATCGCGCCACGTAAAATTTGCCTTGTAAATTAACGCGGCTTCGGGACGTCAGACGTCCCTTCGCCAATTATTCACAAGTCTAACATAAATAGATCTATATTCCAAGTTCTATGACAGAGAATCTGCCAAAAATGCGGAGGTTTTTCGAAGAATTTTTTGAAGCTTGACTGCATCGCCTTTCAGACTCCATTTTCGCTTTAATTTAAGATTTTTATCCAGCACCTTTTTAAAGCCTCGCAGCTTGCTGTGTGGGTTTGGTGGTTTCTTTTTCTGCGTGGGTTCAATACCCCGCAGAAAAAAGGTGCTGGATTTATATCTTCCTCCACCCATTTCATACATAAAAATTTTGCTGGTAATTTCCCCATTAACCAGCATGTAAACCAAAGCCAAAAGATATTTATACAAAACAATTACTTGTCCTTCTTTTCTGACACGTCTTAAACTAAATACCACTTTCACATCTTTTAAAATCTTGGTTCTAACACCTAATTTTCTTGCCCTCTGAACTAGATTGTGATCTTCACTGATATAAAGATTTTCCTTAAAACCATTAAGATTGGAAAACAATTTTTTGGCAATAAAAATAGATCCTCCGGATGATAGAGGTTTAGCTAAAGATTGAGACAATTCAATCACAGAGTTAATTAGCCTAAACAGAACAAGATTTTTTTGTGATCTTTCTTCCGTTATTAGGGTTGGCAAAAATAGCAAACTTTTTTTCTTAAAAATATTTATGTGGAGATTTCTGGTGAACATTGTGTTTACCCTGCAATCAGCATCCAAAAATATTAAAAATCCCCCGCTTGCCCTCTTTGCTCCAAAATTCCTTTGAAATGAAACATTCCTTTTATCAACACTATAAAATTGAAGAGGAAAATATTTTGAGAACCTGAATGTTCTTTCTTTGGTTTTATCCTCAGAACTTGCATCAACAACAATAACTTCAAAATTTTTTCTCCTTTGCTTTGCAAAATCCGACAAAAGTTTTGGAAGATAAACTTCTTCATTTAGAGTGGGAATAACAACTGAAAAAAGTATGTCTTTTTGCATAGCTTTGATTATACTAAAAAATAGATTATAATTTTTAAATGAGGGTTTCTGTGGTTATTCCGGCTTACAACGAAGAGAAATATATTGGAAGATGCTTTGAAAGTATTTCTTTGCAAAGAGAATTGCCTGATGAAGTAATTGTTGTTGATAACAACTGCACTGACAGGACAACCGAAATAGCCCAAAAGTTCGGAGCCAGGGTTATAAAAGAAGAAAAACAAGGAATGATTTATGCAAGAAACGTAGGATTTGACTCTGCGAAATATGAAATAATTGCCAGAACAGATGCTGATGCGATACTTCCAAAGGATTGGATTTCAAAAATAAAAGAACACTTTAAAAATTCAGATTTAGGAGCATTATCTGGTCCTGTAGCTTATTTCAACTTGCCTATTTTGACCCAAGTTTCGAGATTTGCAACTTTCGTCACATTTGAAACAATTGGTCTTTTTTTCGGACACCAAATGTTAGCCGGCCCAAATATGATTCTTAGAAAATCCCTTTGGGAAAAAGTTAAAAACAATGTGTGTATGTTTGACAAAGACGTCCATGAAGATTTCGATCTTTCAATCCATCTATCCGCAATCACAAAAATTAAATATGATTGGGACTTGGGTATAAAATCCACAAGGGGTAGATGGATAAAATATTTTACAGAGTATCTAGCAAGGCTTATAAAGATGTTTGTATCTCATAAGTTAAAACCCCGTCAAGCGAGGTGAACCCACGCTCTGACGAGCGGGGCATTGTGGTGCGGGGTGAATCAAGAAGTGGTAGGAATTAAAATTATAGATATTGTTCTCCCGTCTTGATGACGAGATAAGTGTCTATAGCACTTAGGTGTACTTGAGACTAGATGATAGAAGATTGAATATGGAAAATAGAAATAAATCTACCTTCTGTCTTCTACTTTCTACCTTCTAGTTTTTCCGTACCTTCTCTCATTCTTGCCCCGCATAGTCCTAAGACGACGTGGGGTTTTTAGAAAGGAGGTGATCCATCCCCAGCTTCGGCTAGGGATACCTTGTTCATGTTTATCCTTCTATTACTAGAGGCATGGACTATAACTTCATCCTTAGAAAATGACTTTTTATTGGATGCCAACTACCAATTGCTCTTGCAAATTCTTCATAAGATTTTATGCTTATGAAAAATCTCCAGTAGTTTGGGTCCACTTTTTTACTTGGGTTATGAACTTTTCCGCAGATAATCCCAAATTCTTCAATATATTTTTTAACTTGCTCCAAATCTTTTAAATTTTTCTGAGCAAAGTAAATATAGTAACGAACTTTAGGATCACGAGAGATTCCTCCCTCTGCATCAAAGTAGCCACGGATGTAATCGAGTTTGTCTTGTTGTGAATTGATTTTGAAATCCTTTAGAACAGACTTTGAAAATTCAACAACATACAAATTTCTGGCTTTTCCTTCTTTATACATCCAGGCATTTTGACCAAGAGCTTTAATCTCCTTTAAAAGAAATTTTATATACTCCTGATCCTTTTGTGCAATCCGGTAAGTAAGTCTTCTGACTGTACCATCATGCAATGTCCCAAGCAAATAAGCTTTTGTCATCTCTATAAGGCGTCAACGTTTAGTCTCTACGGGGGATGCACCATACGGTACGTCCTTCCCTCGGTATTGTCCCTTGATTATATCAAGTAGGAGTCCACCGATACAGTTGAGGTTTTCTACACTGTTACTAGTGTAGGTCGCAACATTTATACGACTTAAGCTTCATCGCCGAATTCTATCTCCCTCGTAAAATACGAAGTTTGATAGCTCCCGACTTTGCTGCCTTGACGGGCGGTGTTCAGAGATTAGGTTGATTTAACAATCTAAACCTATCTCGCCCCACTGGGCGCACGGTTTTCCCGTACCCTAGCGGACGACTATCCAAACATGGGTCTTCGCTCATTCATAAATTCCCTAATCTTCCTAAGTTGATTTATACCATCTATCGTTAAATGCTGTTTTCTTTCTAAAAATTCTCCAGCTCTACAAAAAAGTTTAAAATCTTTTCCCTTTTTTCCTATCAGAGGAAACTGCTTAAAAAAAGGTATAATCTTAAAAAGAATATCGCTTTGTTTCCTAACGACAAATTTTACATGGGGTTTCCATCCATATCTCTCATAATCAAGCTCTACTATTCTTCCGCAGTTTAGCCTCTTTTGGATTAACTCCAAAACTGGTTTATCATCTGCCCTAAGTTCTATCCCAAAACAAAGATTGGCGTCTATTTTAGTCTTTTTTGTTTTATGCTTATTTACAAGAATAGCAAAACATCCTTTCCCATCGGTAAAACCAACAATATACTAGGGACTTATAATTTTGTAAGAACCCATATTTTAATAGTTTTGGTCCTTCTTACATTCAGTTTAGATCAATGTAATAATATGACCTCTGCAGACTTCCAATATCTACTCAGTATTAGCTCACGCTGACACCTACTTTCATTATTCGCTGTGAACGTCTGAAAGTCAATACTGGATCTCCCTTTGTAACCAAAATTTCCGTTTGCTATCATCTTGAGCCCAATTACCTAATTTAATTTATTGGTAAATAGTTTCCCTATTTGTACGAAAGGTTACCATCTAAATTAGGCCGTCTTGGCTTCAAGCTAATAACTGTTACTTTAGCCCTTCTCGCTCCAAGCATTACTACTGGAGGATGCTATTTTACTTTTAAAGACTTTACCTGTCTTAAGAAGGATTTCCCGCTTCGCAAAGCTTCAGCGAGGCGAATCACCTTCTGGAAAAATTGGCTGAAAGGCGCAATTTATTTTTGTACAAGACCCGAGAACGTATTCACCGCGGCATGCTGATCCGCGATTACTATCTATTCCAACTTCATGGGGGCGGGTTTCAGCCCCCAATCTGAACTGAGGCGAAATTTCAGGGATTAGCTTGGTGTTGCCACTTAGCAACCCATTGTTTTTCGCCATTGTAGTGTGTGTGTAGCCCAGGACATAAGGGCCGTGCTGACTTGACGTCTTCCCCTCCTTCCTTCCCGCCAAAGGCGGGACTGTCTCCAATGAATATTTAACATTGAATGGGGGTTGCGCTCGTTTCCCCACTTAAGGGAACACCTCACGGCACGAGCTGACGACAGCCATGCAGCACCTGTGCTATCATCCTTGCGGATTTCCCCACATTTCTGCGGGAATAAACGATAGCATGTCAAGTCCTGGTGAGGTTTTTCGTTTTGTCTCGAATTGAACCACACGCTCCACAGATTGTGCGGGTCCCCGTCAATTCCTTTGAGTTTTAGTCTTGCGACCGTACTCCCCAGGCGGTTCGCTTAACGTGTTAACTTACGCCCCCACTCGCACAGAACACAATTCCCATTGTCATCCCGAATTTATTTCGGGATGACAATGGG
>Ga0213870_1000554_pt1 | contig 17410 bp, 15 predicted proteins | sample WICALVC2017_Meta_FD_160119 | JGI IMG/M metagenome (GOLD analysis project Ga0213870, IMG submission 160119) | Freshwater microbial communities from subterranean cave lake in Wind Cave National Park, South Dakota, United States - WICALVC2017 | ecosystem: Environmental > Aquatic > Deep subsurface >... | reverse complement strand
TGGAAGAGTAGCGTATCTTACGCAAAGAGGAAAACTCGGGCGGGATACGATGATGCTGTACACGGACTCAAGTCCTGTTATGAATTATAAAATATACAAAATGGGCGAAGTAAAAGCGTACTCTTTTGATGGCAAGGAACATTGGTTTAGTCCAGGGTTTAGTCCAGGGTTTAGTTCAGGGTTTAGTTCAGGTAATTAAATCCACCATTCTTAATTTGATTTAAGATTACAACTAATTGCTATTGTTTGCTTATAATTTTTTTTAGAGCGGTTTTTTCTGAAATGACTACCAGCTAATAAAGTCATATTTCCTTGGCTGTCTAAATTGATTGTTAATTCTGAATAAGCATCCCAGCAAGTTTCCCCTAACAGGCCCTCTTTACAGCCATCCTGGTTAGAATAACATTTAATGACTGGTTTAACACCAACACCTACTTTGTCTTGTGGAGCCCATTGACAGTCGCTATGTGTCACACCTGCAATATCAGTAAAAGAAGCAAATATAAGAGCTTGTTTTTTATTATTAGAAATTTCTAACCATCTGTTGTCAGTATCCCAATCAGGTTTACCCAGGCTCACTTTTAATGAGCATTTGCTTAGGTCTGATTTATTAATGATATCATATACTTCTTTAGGATGAATGGATGTTCCTTCTAATGTATCTCCATAGGATGTTTGGATCGTAACAAGAAAAACCATGCTGGCAGTAAGTCCAAAAATTTTAACTGATTTTGTATTCAACATAAAATTCGCTCCTTTTTATCATAAGAAATAAGGCTATATATACCAGAAAATGCAATGCAGCGCAAGACAGAATATTCTAAATTGCTCGAGTATAAAACGGATTATAGAGTTAAAATTTAAATTTTTTCCCAATTCCAACTTTCAATAAGTAAAGACATAAGATTCCAAAACATATGACAGAGGTGGTGTTGCTTTGAGTAAAGGCAAAAGTAGAACTGAAATCCAATGCTTTAACTAAGCCCTCTTGTAAGGTGAGTAAGGCTAACGCAATACCTGCAATAGCACCTCCTGCAATCAGCCCTGAGGAAAAAAGCACACCAGGACTAGATTCTGTATCCTGTGTTTGTTTTTTGCGATTTCGAAGATCTACGAGCCAGCGCATAGCTCCTCCAATAAAAATTGGCATCGAGCTAGAAAGAGGCAAGTACACTCCAACAGCAAAAGGGAGCGCTGAAATTCCGCAAAGCTCAAGAACTAAAGCGATTGATGCACCAAGAAGAATAAGTCCCCAGGGCAATTTTTGAGTTAAAATCCCATCAATAATAAGGGACATCAGTCTTGCTTTTGGGGCTTCATACTTTTGAACAGCAGTGCCGTCGTCTCTTTGAGATAAGCTGCCATTAATCCCTGGATCTACTAAATATTGGATTTTACCCGCATCATCCACTAAGTATTTGCCAGGTGAAAGTTGAGAAAGAGGACCTGATTTTGGAGGTTCAGGAAGTTGTAAAACATGGTAAAACTTCCCATCTTTTTCACGCTCTGGACCTTTGATTTGTTCAATTTGTGTGAGTTCACTCACGTTTTCAATTTTTACTACCGGCAGGTTTTTCTTTGAATACACAGTAGATGCGTCGTTTAAGAGCTTTAAAGTATAACCAATCACTAAAGCAGAACTTAAAACACCGATGAGAAGCGATACTTGTTGAAGCCATGGGGTTGCACCAACTAAGTATCCTGTTTTTAAATCTTGGGATGTTGTACCGCCATTGCATGCAGCAACACAGACCACAGCAGCAACGCTCAGTGCTGCAACCCGGTAGTCAGACGATGTCCAGCCTAAAGCTAAAAACACAAGGCTTGTAATGAGTAAGGTGGCTACCGTCATGCCGGAAATAGGGTTTGAAGAAGAGCCAATTTCTCCTGTAAGCCTGGAACTCACCAGCACAAAAAGAAATCCAAATGCAATAATCAGCAAAGTCCCTAAAAAATTCATTTTCAAACTTGGAGCAAACCAAATTCCTAAAATAAAAACAGCACAGCCAATCAGGACATAATTTAATGGGAGATCTTTTTGCGTACGAATTGTGGATGCTTTTGTAGCTTTTAATTTGAGTTGACTCAAACCTATTTTTGCTGACCTGATAATTGTAGGCAGGCTTCGGATAAGACTAATAATGCCGCCTGTAGCAACTGCTCCAGCTCCAATATATAAAACATAGCTTCTCCAGATTTCGTGCGAACTCATTTGTGAAATGAGTTTAACTGAAGGAAAGAGAGGTGCGGTGAGCCCACTTCCAAAAAGTTGAATCATGGGGATTAAAACCCAGCTTGCTAAAACTCCTCCGCCTACCATAATGCAGGAAGTTTTAGGTCCAATGATGTAGCCCACTCCTAAAAGCTCTGGTGACACTTCTGCAGCAACATATGCACCCTTAAACCAACGAAATGCATGTGAAGGGACATCATTCCACAATTTAAAACCAACGTTAAAAAGTTTATAAACCAGTCCTACAAAAAATCCTGCAAAAACAGTTTTAGCACTTGTGCCACCTTTTTCACCCACAATGAGGACTTCTGCGCAAGCAGTGCCTTCTGGGTACATGAGCTTTCCATGCTCCTTCACAATGAGCGTGTGTCGTAAGGGGATCATCATGAGCACACCTAAAAGTCCTCCGAGGACTGCCACAAGCATGATTTGAGTGAGTTGCATTTCTTGTCCTAAAATAAGTAGTGCTGGCATTGTTACAGCAATACCAAAAGCAATAGATTCCCCTGCAGAGCCTGTGGTCTGAACAATATTGTTTTCAAGGATGGTTGTTTTTCTAAATCCAAAGGATTTAGAAAAGGCTTTAAAAAGTGTAATGGATAGCACAGCAATTGGGATTGAAGCACTGACTGTCATCCCAACTTTTAAAGCTAGGTAAAGGGATGAAGCACCAAAAACAATTCCTAAAACTACTCCCATAAGCAGTGGGATGAGAGTCATTTCTTTTATTGTTGTAGTAGCAGAAACGAATGGTTTGTGCTCTTCTGGCATTGGCGTGGACTCCTTTATTTTAGACTTTGCGTTATATACTTATTTTTTATCTGTGTCATAATAAGTATTAGTTGTAAAAACTTTTATTTGATTTTTTGTGCTGTAATAGTGTGAGTAAACCAACCGGAAGCAATACTGATGAATAAAAACCTAGAGGTTCCTGAGACAGAAAATGCAATCCACTTTTTAAATGTTGGAACAAAAATGCTGGTTAAAGATACCATGGATCAGTTTCTTCGCTCTTTAGGAAAATACCTATATAAAACTTATTATGCACAAACCATGCAATCAGCCTTAAGGGTTTTTTCTGAAAATACAATTCATGTTTTGATTACAGAAGTGGAATTAGATGATGGTTCAGCTTATCGCTTGCTTGAGAAGTTAGGTGGAATAGAAGATTTGGAAGATGATCTTTATGTCATCCTTGCAGTAGAAGAAAAAGATCCAGCCTTGTATGCACTGGCAAAGGAGTTGGATGTGCATGCTGTTCTTTTAAAGCCTTTTAAAGCAATTGATTTGAGAGAAAAAATGGATGCCTACAAGGCTTGGCGTGAAATGCCGAAAGACCCTTGGCAGCTTTTAGTTCGCGAAGCACAACTTGCTCTTCGAGAAAAAAAATTTCGTGAAGCTGAAGTAAACTTTTCAGAAGCCATTCGAAGCGCGCCAGAAAATCCTAAAAACCTATTTCGTGTAGGTCAGTACTATTTAAATAAGCCAGACTACAGACTTGCTGAAAGGTTGTTTAACCAAGTGCTTATAATTCAGCCAGACAGCGTTCCAGCTCTTTCTGCATTGGGTACGTTATTTTTAAAACAACATGATTTAGATCGTGCGGAGGATTATTTTAAGAAAGCGCAAAAGTTATCTCCTTTGCACCCAGACCGCTGGTTAGAGTTAGCAAGACTTTACTTAGAACAATCGGTGGACTCCTGTAAAGTTTCGCTTCGGGCAGATAAGGCTAATATTGCAGCTAGGTTTTTATTAGGAAAGCTTCTTGCGCTACAGAAGGATTATATTGGTTCTGTTCGTGAGTTAGAAATAGCAGTTCCAGCATTAAAAGATGAGAGTAAAAATGAGGCAATGACTTTCACAGCCCTTTCTAGAAAACTTGGAAGCATAGCTAAAGAGCTGAAATAATTAATAAAAAATAACTTCATAGTTCCTTAAAAAGATTTTTATAGACGCAATGCGTTTAATTAGTGTATCATTTTAATCATATATTATTATGATTCACGGGGAGGGATTTTATGACTAACAAATATTATAAACAAATTTCTTTAAGTGTGATGTTTGTGTTTCTTGTGCAAAACAGTGTTTTAGCTGGTGCTGGGACATTATCTGGATCTAACGCTGGAACAAATCCATCTGGATCTAACGCTGGAACAAATCCAGCAGCAGCTCTTGTGAGTCCAAGTGCCTTAAGCAATATTCAGCAAGTAGATAGCAGCAATGACGTTCAATGGACTGAGCTTCTTCAATATAGTCAATTGGTTTTAAATACTAATACTTTAGAAAAGGATCTTAAGAAAGATTACACAAAAATACCTAAAGAGTGTTACGTTTATTATAACGAAGTTAAGGAAGCATATGAAAAATATAGTTGTGAAGAAGATAGCAAGAAGTGTGATCAACAGGAAGACTTACCTAAATTAAAAGAAGCTAAAATTGCTTTAGCAAATAAGAAAGTAGAATTTGAATCTAAAAAAGATGAAATCAAATTAAAAGTAAATAACCCAGCATTACATGTAAAGCATCGTGCAGCATTAGCTGCTTTTTTAGATAAGTACGACTTTGAAATTGCAATAATTGATGATTTAGAAAAGGCAGTTGCACAGCCAAAGAAAAGGCTTCTGAATGTGCGTGGTTTTAAAGGAAAAATCCCTGAATTTCAAATTAAATCCTTTAAGGGGCCTGTAGCTTCAAGTTCTTATGCAAGTAATCCAACTCGTTTTCCACGAACTGAACCTCCAAGGGAATGTTCGGATACAAGTAAGAAAAAAGTTTCTGCATTAAGAACTGCTTATGGAGCGGCAAGTTTATCTGGAAATTATAAGGTAACTAACGGGCCAGTATATTTTAATATGATTGTTTCAAATTCATCTAAAACAAAACAACATATTAATTTGGGTGGTAGCTTGGCTACAACACAGGTGTTTGAAATTGATCCCATTAAATTTCCACATACTAAAATTAAAGTGGATAAACAGTGTGGGTATCTTGCAGATGATATTGCACAATGGGAAAGAAAACTTGAAGGACTTGGTGAAAAACGTGAAGAACATGCGCAAAGTCAGCCACTTAAAAGTATCACAAGTGTAATTCAATTGATGGATCCAATACAAGCCATTAGTGCTCGATTTGATGAACAATTGCAAGAGATCCGCTTAGTTTCTTTAGGCTTGACAAGGATCATAGCTAGTTCTCATCAAGATCTAAATGACCAACAGCCAGTGGGAGGTAGTGATGGGGCTGTTGTGCTTGATGCAAACAAAGCGATCCGTTTAACAGTAAAAGCAGATGTGAATCAGGAAGGCAAGTACCTAATTGTAGCAAATTATTGGGTACAATCTTGTGATGACAAAAGCAGTGGAGGACAAAGCTCACCTGGTTTTGTCACAGTTTGTACTGATTCAGGAAGCTGTTTGAATCCATTTTAGTTTGTGTGTTTACGAAAAGTTGGTACACGCTTGAAGCTTCTCAAAAAAAGCGTGCCAAGGAAAAAGCAAATGCAAGGAGGCTAAGAAAATCCCAGTGGTGGCAACTGAAAATAAATGAGGGGGCTTGTTACTACTGTGGAAAATCATTTAGACCTCAGGAACTTACAATGGACCACATTGTGCCGATCGCTAGAGGGGGAAAAAGCAGTCGGGGCAATGTGGTCCCTGCATGTAAGGCATGTAACACCAATAAAAAGTTAGAGATACCTGTCGAAAAGCTCCTGAAGACTCTTCAAGTAAAAGACTAAGAGCTTATCTAAGAAGTCCGCTATAACCTATTTTTTTCTAAAAGCTTTTCGAAGTGTAAGTAAGAAACATGTCCTGCTCCTGGGGTGCTCATCAGATCAGACGGGTCTGAGATGATTTCTAAAACTTCAAAACCATTTTCTCTTAAATCTCTATAACCACGAAAATATCCATCTACAAATCCTAAGATATGCCCAAACTCATGAGCTAGTACTCTTTCTGAGATGTCTTGTGGGCCTAGAGCAATGTAATGATTAGGAATCGCATAAGTAGAATTTGCTCCTGTTGTAAGAACTCCACCATTTTTTGGAAAATGTTGGATGTGTTTTTCAAGCAGGATGTGTTCACCTGTTTTCGAAATTTTAGAATTCTTAAAAAGCTTGTTTTTATTTATGGGGTGAATGGTAAGTTTTACTTTGTAAGTATTAGCTTTATTTTCTACAAACCAAACTTTTTCAACAGCGCTTTTAAATTTTTTAATAAATATTTTATCTTCAATGTCTGTATAGAAAGGGACTTCAAAAATCCAAAGAGTAAGTTTGGGGTGGTGGATTTTAATAAAGGGCGACTTCGTTGCCTTCCCGTAAATAGACTCTGAAATAGTTTTTGTTAATTCATTTTCTTGTGATGCTAAATCCTCACTCACTCTTTTTTTTAAATTTTTTCGGATTTCCTCACGCTCAATAATTAAGTTATGGAGTTTGGTGAGTTCATCAAATCGAGGTTTGTCTTCTGTAACAGCTTTTTGCCAGAAGAAATTATATTGAATATGGTTGTCTATTACTTTTTGATTTTTCTCAAGTACTAAGAAATCTTTTACCATTTGTTTATAAATAGAGACTCTTGCTTTTTGATTTAACTGTGGAAGTATTTTTAGTTTTTCTTCAAGTTCTTCTAGTTTTGGGATTTCTAAATCAATAAAATGTAAAGTTTTAGGCCAGCTGTAGGTAGTAGAAGTAATAGAAGCTGCTTGTGGAGGCTTGTTTAAGTCTGGGATAATTTTAGGCAGGATTTGATATCCAAAAATTACAGGTTTAGGTGGGGAGGGGATCAATCCTCGCAATAAATGAGGTGCTTCTTTTTTTAAGAGTTGTTTTAGTTTTGTGTAATTTTCATTTAAACGTGTAGTGTACTGGTTATAGTTTTGTTCTACTTTTTTTCCTGTTTTTAAATATGGTGGTAGATCTTGTGCTATTACAGTTAAAGAAAATAAAAGGAAAAGTGTAATCAAGTTGTTTTAAAGTAGCCCTACAGCGTTTAACCCTTCCTCAGTCTCAAGGAAAGAGCGCATAGTCTTAGCCATTTTTGAGGCATGGACGCCATCAATAAATCGGTGATCAAAAGTTGCACAAAGCTTAAAAACAGGAGCAACTTTAACTTGCCCATTGACTGCAACAGGTATTTCTTTGATAGCTCCAACAGCTAATAAAAGAGGGACTCGACTATAAGGCACAAGAGGTGCAAAGGCTTGATCTAGTCCTAAACCACCAATGCTTGTAATCATCACGCTGCCGAAGGGATCTTTTGGCAGTCCTAACCATTGTAAATTGAGATTCAATGTATAAAGAAAAAAAGACATCCCATTTAAAACCCACCGCATTAGCCAGGGAGGAATTAAAGAAAAAGAAGATTTTGTTTTTTTAAATACGGGATCTTTATTTTCCCTAATTGCTTTTGCTTTTTGGAAGAGTTCTTGTGAGATCTGCTCTAAACTTTTCTTATCTGCTTCTGCAATAGTTACACCTGAAAGATCTTCTCCGGCATCATCCACGGCAGTTTGAAGGAATAGGTTCACTGATTTTCTATTGTAAATTCGACCAAAACGAATTAGCCCATTAATTTGTGGATGTTTAGCAAGCGTTAATGCTGTAACTCTTGCAATAATAGCTGTAAGAGTTGGAGCTCTTATTTTTGTTCTTTCTAGCCATTTTTTTTGTCTTTCTAAAATTTTAGAGGCATCCACCTCAAGTACGCCGTAGACAGAAGGATCGCCTCCATTGCCCCATGTACCGAGTGCAATTTTTCTCCATGTTGATAATTTGAGCGGTGTGATTTCAATGTTTGGCATTTTTATAGCACCTTTATTTCTGAAACAAGTTCAGTGAGACTGGATTTCGCATCCCCATATAGCATGCGAGTTTTTAAATCAAAAAACAAATTGTTTTCAATCCCTGCAAAACCAACTCCTTTCCCACGTTTTAAAACAATAATGTTTTTTGCATGATCTGCATCTAAAATCGGCATTCCAAAAATGGGGCTAGAGGAATCCGTTCTTGCAGCAGGATTCACTACATCATTAGCACCAATAATGAGTGCAACATCGGTTTGATTGAATTCAGCATTAATTTCTTCCATGTCTACAAGTTTTGGATAAGGAACGTTGGCTTCTGCTAACAACACATTCATATGTCCTGGCATTCTTCCTGCCACAGGATGGATTGCATATTTTACTTCTACTCCACGTTTTTCCAAAATTTCTTCTAGCTCATGAACGAGGTGTTGAGCTTGTGCAACTGCTAAGCCATATCCAGGAACAATGATGACTTTTCTCGCATACCCAACAAGCATTGCAGCTTCTGGAGCTGCAATCTCACGCATGATTTGTTCATCACCTTTTTTGAATTTACCTTTGATAAGACTAGGTAAGCCAAAACTACCAAATAGCACGTTGCTTAAACTGCGATTCATTGCACGACACATTAAGATAGTAAGAAAAGAGCCTGCGGCTCCTACCAAAGTACCTGCAATAATCATTGACATGTTTTCCATTGCAAATCCTGTCACTGCGGCAGCCATTCCAGTACAAGAGTTTAAAACTGAAATCACAACAGGCATGTCTGCCCCACCAATGGGTAAAACCTGGATGATACCTAAAATCAAACTTAACGTGACAAGAACAAAGAAAATGTTGTTATTTGGCTCAGTTTGTACAAGGAAAACAGCGCAACCTAAAAAGGCTAAGAAGAGTCCAATACTGATAGTTTTTTGAAATGGAAGCTTTAAGGTTTTTTCAGATATGAGACCTTGTAATTTACCGTATGCAATAAGGCTTCCAGTAAAACTAATGGCACCAAATGAGGTGCCTAATAAAGTGGGGATGCTGTGGGAGACTCCCCAAGAATGAGTGGATATAGATTGAGCTGATAAAAATTCACTAATTGAAATAAAAAGCGCGCAAGCTCCTCCCATTCCATTAAAAAGGGAAACCATTTGTGGCATGTTCGTCATAGCTACTTTTCTAGCAGCAATCCAGCCAGGGATGGTTCCTATTGCTATGGCTAAAAGGATGAGTCCAAAGTTTTGAATTCCAGGTAATAAAAACGTGCCGAGTACAGCCATTCCCATTCCTAAAGCTGCAAATAGGTTTCCAGACCGCGCTGTTTTAGGAGAGCTTAATCTTTTTAACCCTAAAATAAATAAGATCGAAGCTACAAGATAAGTGAGTTCTGGTAAGGTCATCATTGTTTTGTGTCAGATTTGCAGGCCGCAAATTCTCCAGGTTTTGTTTTTTTCTTAAACATTTCAAGCATCCGATCGGTTACAACAAATCCTCCAATCACATTTAATGTGCCTAAAACGATAGCTATGAAACCAAGGATTTGAAGTGTGGTGTCAGCTTGTGCTGTACCTAAAATATAAATTCCACCCACTAATACAATCCCATGAATTGCATTTGCTCCAGACATAAGTGGTGTGTGAAGCACTGTGGGCACACGTCCAATGACTTCCATACCAGTAAAAATAGCTAAAATAAAAATATAGGTCATCGCTAATGCAGTCATAAAGATAAAAGCCTTTTATTTTTTAATTCACCATTTACAGTAATACAGGTTTCACTAAACACTTCATCATCCCAATTAAATGTAAAATCCTTATCGGTGCTGATTTGTTGGATAAAAGTGCCACAATTTCTAGAAAACATTCGGCTTGCATCGAGTGGCAAAGTGGCTGGCAAATTAGTTGGAGCTAAAATCGTAACATGATTTTTAATGACCACTTCATTTGCTTTTGAGAGTTGGCAGTTTCCACCTGCTTCTGCTGCAAGGTCTACTATTACTGATCCAGGACGCATTGAGAGAGCCATTTCTTCTGTAATAAGGCACGGGGCCTTTTTACCAGGAATCAGTGCTGTAGTGATTACAAAGTCTGCTTGTTTTGTGTGTTCTGCAATAAGCATATGTTCTTGTTCTAAAAACTCTTTGGATTGTTCTTTAGCATATCCGCTTTTGTCTTCTAATTCGGTTGTATTTAATTTTGCAGTTTGCGGGTGTTCTACAAACTTTGCTCCTAAGCTTTGAACTTGTTCTTTTACAGCAGGGCGTGTGTCAAAAGCTTCAATAATAGCCCCCAGTCTGCGTGCTGTTGCAATGGCTTGCAGTCCAGCAACTCCTGCGCCAATGATAAATCCTTGAGCAGGTCGAATGGTGCCTGCTGCTGTTGTAAGCATTGGGAAAAATTTTGAAAGATATTGTGTGACTAAAAGTACTGCTTTATAGCCTGCTACTGTAGACATAGAAGAAAGTACATCCATGCCTTGAGCTCGAGAAATTCTGGGGATGAGTTCTAAGGCAAAACTAGTCAGCTTTTTTTCTTTTAATTTATCAACAAGCTCCTTGTTTCTGAAAGGGTATAATAAACTAATGAGCGCCCTCCCATTTGTAAAAGAATCGAGCTCAACTAGGGTGGGTGGGTGAATTCTTAATATACACTGTGCTTGTTCTAGCAAAGCCTTTTTGTCGTTTAGGATAGTTGCTCCAGCAGTTTCATAGTCAGAATCCAAAACAAAGGATCCAACACCTGCTTCTTTTTCAACAAATACTTGGTGCCCTTTTTTAATTAGGGTTTTTATGGTTTCTGGAACTAAAACCACCCTGGACTCTTGTGGCAGTGTTTCTTTAAGTACAGCAAATTTCATTTTTTATCCTTTGGGATTTGAAACTGCATTGTCCAGAGATCTCTCGCTAAAGATCTTAAAAGCTCCACCTTTTCAAGCCGAGTAGCTTCATAGCCACCTGTATAAATTTTTGTTTCTAAAGCCCCAATTTCATTGTGTAGGTTTGTAATGGTTTGGTCCATACCAATTTTTTCAGCCATTTGAAAGTAGTAGTCTTTTACAGTTGCTAGATCTTTGTTCATATCTATCCTCATGCAGGTCGATTCATTTCAAAAAAATCAGTAAATCGAGCGTACAGATTTTCAGAAACCCTTCCAATTGGTTTTAATTGTTTTACATCCACAAGGCCATTTTGGTAAACCGACTCATGAATGTGAACACAGACTACTTCTCCTATAACAAGAGAGGTAGGAACTGTGCCTAATTCTAAGGAAAGTAAGAGTTTGCATTCAAGTTGAACGAGACTTTCTGCTATTCGTGGAGATGTAATTTTTTCACTTTGGAGTGGTGTCAGACCGGTAACATCAAACTCACTCATGTCAGAGGGATAGCTTCCACTTGCCATATTCATTGTTTGGCAGAGTTTTTCATCTACGATATTAATAACAAAGTCACGAGTGGTTTCAATATTACAGATTGTGTCCTTTTTTTGGTCTCCCCGTCTCATGATACTAAAAGCGACGGTGAGTGGAACAGGAGTAACGCCCATAAAAAAACAAAAAGGTGCAGCGTTGGGAAGTCCATTCTTATTTATTGTAGATACAAAAGCTATAGGGCGAGGAGCTACCATGCTCACTAATAATTTATAAGCTTCACGCGTATCTAGTGATTGAGGGAGGACTTTTTTCAAAGTAGTGTTTTCCTAGTTTCTATCATAGTATCATGTCAGATTTGCGTCCAGCAAATCCTCCTTAATAGGGACTGTTGCCGAACACTTTTCGTAGCGAAAATTGATACTTTTGTAGCGAGACAAGGAAGATGCAGTAAAAGGAGTGAAAACGTAGCAGATTCGCTACATTGAACGACTTTTACAAAGCTGACGCAGTCGTAGCACAAAAGGACAATTTGCAGCAGAAAGGGCGTTCGGCAACAGTCCCTAATATTGAAACAGATCCACCATGCCCCATTCTACAGCTATTTTTTTAGTGTCTTCCCACGTATAAGGGGAATTTAAATTTTTGATTGCAGCTTTTTTAAGTCGTTCAAAAGAAGCACTCTCAATTGCTTTTTGATATTCTACTTTTGCTTTTTCTCTGTGGTTTAACAAGTCGAAAAGCCTCCCATGAAATAACTTTCCAAGGCTGAAGCGATGTTTAGAATAGAGATTATCTTTGTGAAGATCAGGATCTTTTAAAGCAAGTTCCAAGATTTCTAATAAGTGCTCTGGGTTCTGTATTGGCGTTTTTCTTAAAAAATCCCAAACATAAAAATAAAACCCAGGCCAGCTTCCTTCTAAATTAATTTTTTTGTTTTTCGAGAATTCTTTAAAATTTTTCACATATTCAATTAATAATGCCTCTCTTTTTTCTGGATGAGCAATAAGGCGTTTGTTGTAAGCTTTTCTTAATAGTCCTCGCAAACGTATTTTTTCTTTTCCTAGGTCTTTAACCAAAGAAGTTTCAACTTCATAATCAGAAACTATAGGTGGCAATGCAGATCTTAAATGTGACCAACGGTATTCAATAAATTTTCCTTCATTTGGTGCTTTTGATGAACTGCCTTTTGCAATCCAAAGTCGCTTATGATTTGCATCAAAAATAACAGATTGGATGTTTTCCAATTTTGCAAGTGTGCCTCCAGCAACTCGACTGTGGTTTCCTAGAAGGTTTGCCATCTTTTGTACAGAAGCCAGTTCTTTATTGCCTTTTATTTTTGCATACTGTTCCAGAGTTTGTGCACGTTCAAAAGTATCTAACCAGCCACCTGGTGTATAAAAGATCTCTTTTTTTCTCAATTCTTCTGAAGAGACATGATTGGTTTGGTAAAAAAATGGAGTGGAGCTTCGCCGGATTTCCACATGGTGTGCAGAGGTTTCTATGACAGCGCGGTCTTGCCCTTGAGAAACAATGTATGCCCAGCCTGCTGAGCGAGGAAAGCTTTTAATGATTTGGATTGCATCATTAATATTGTGCGCTTGTCTCATGACTTCAGCGCTCACAATCACTACAGGAGTAGCCGACACTTGAGTGTCGTCTAAGTTCAGTTGGTGGATGGCTAGTGTAAGGCCAGTTTCATTAAAAGCAGTGATACCTGAGGCATGCATGCCCAGCGCTGCAACAGCGACGTGAGCTAATCCATCTTGTGGTACAAAGTGAATCAGGACTTGATTTTGGTCCCAATAGCCAACCCCTTCATAATCTAGATTTCTTCCATGAAGCACTGAGGCGGCCCTAGAGTTCCAAATAATTGAAGTACAGCCAAATGAAAGTGGAAGGATTGGAGCTTGCTCGTGTCCAAAAACTAACGATGATCCATTCAGTGCAATATCAGGAATAAAAAGACCATCCCATATTTTTTCTTCTGAAATTTGAAGAGTCTGGGCAAAGCTTTTATATGCTCCGTAATAAACTGCTGGGACATGCTCTAGCATTCTTTTTCTAATAACAAATTTATAAAACCATTCTGTGAGCTTTCTTAAAACCAGGCGATTTTTTAAGCTTGGATTGTGAATAAAATATCGATAGGGCAAATCTGCAAAATACTCTAAAGTTTCTTTGCCGTTTGGGTTCTGTAGTGCAAACTTTGCATGTGCAATGGCCATCTCCTCTATGGATCCTTCAAGATGCATGACTGGGATAGGATACTGGGTGTTATACCAGTTAGGCCCATCTCTATGAATATTTTGTGAGTATGCAAAATCACAGAAAATAAGTAATAATCCTAGTATAAACATCGGCATTTTTTTCCCTTTAGTGGACAGCTCCTTTTAAATTTAATTCTGTAAATTTAATTCCTCTTTTTCAAATACCGTTAAGAAAGAATGATGATCAAGAGTATAGTTTTATCTTCATTCTTATTTTTTGCCTTTGTCCAGTCCTTTGCACAGGATCCAAAAGTTATTGGTAAAATTCTTACAATTTATGGGGATCAAACTGTTCGGGGTGACCACGGGGATCAAGAGTTTGCAAATAGTTTAAAAGAAATCCCAGAAGAAGTTACTAAAAAGCCAGAGGATTTGCAGGACGCAAATCCGACACAATACAAAGTGTTGCCCGGAGATCGATTTTTTGCAGTTGCAGGTCAAACCATTATATTTCATTTAGAAGATGATACCGAACTTGTTTTAGGTCCAAGTTCACTTTTATATTTTTCAAGTTGGAACTGGGTCAATCCTGAAACAAAATTAAGAGAACGTGTCGTTTCGTTAATTCAAGGTTCGTTAAGGGTAACTGTAAAAAAGACATATTCCCAAAAAGAGCCTTTCTTTGTGACAACTCCATATGGAGCTTTGGCTGTGCGTGGAACAGAATTTGTGGTTGAGGCAGGAGAGGGGGGACATCTGCTTTTAGCAAGATATCACACTAAAAAAGAGGTCCGAATAAGCAGAAAAGAAATGGATGTTCATGTGCTATCGGGTGAAGTTGCTTTTTCTAAAACAAGAAAGGGAGTCCATTTAGAAAATGAGAGGGTTCGTGTTTTGCCAGGCCAAACAGCCTTGATTCAAGAAAAGATGGCCATGCCCACTCTTCCACATCCCTTTGATTTGGTTGCTTTTCAAAAATATATTGAAACAGCATTTCCAGGTGTAAAATTAGCAGTAGATCAAAGCCAAACTAATTTTTTGCGTGCACAAAAAGAAGGGTATTTTGAAGGATTTTTTCCAAAGGAGCGAAACATTGCCTCGCCTGCTGAAAAAAAATAATTTTATTTTATGGATTTTATTCTTGTCCACAAGACTTGCTTTAGCCCAGGATTTAAAAAATTGTAATACCTTCTTATGTGATCTAACGGATTGCAGCCATACAGCTGCTGTGCGTGTTATGCTTGAAGGTGCTGCAGGAGCAATTCAAGAGCAGTACGGTGAAAACGGCAGTGTGGATCGCAAAGGGTTAGACTCGTATTTGAAATATATTTCTTATTTAGCTCGATGCGAGCAAAAAACTTGTAAGGATTTTTCAATTCCACTAGAAAGATCTGCTGGCAAAGGCTGGAAAATAAAAGAAAAGCTTAAGTTTACGGATTTAAGAGGGGACTGTAAACCTTCATATGATTTTTTGTTTATACAAAATTCAACCGACCGCGATGTTTTTTACACACCAGATAAGAAAAAATTTCTTATGTCTCAAAAGCTTTCCTGTAAGAAAATTCAAGGCTATAAGTCGGCTCCTGAGCGGAATATGGTTTTTAGTGAAGATCGTTTTTTAGTTACAGACTGGCTCGATCCTTTACCTGCTTCTCGAAGCTGGGCCCGCGTATTGTCATTTGTGCCAGATGGTGTGACGCTTACGTACCGTTATATTGATGAAAACACTTTCCGTTTTGAGTGGAGTAACGGCGCGTTTTTAGATTTTAATAGTGAAGGCCAGTTCAAAGCCTCTAATTTCTTAAAACCAAAGACATTGGAACCTAATTTATGCTATACTGTTTTTGATTCTGATGGAAAACATATCTATCCTCATCTTGAGTTAATAGATGGACAAAGGTATGTACAGGATATTGGTTTTCAAGATATAAATGGAAGGTCTTTTCAAAAAAAGTAATTCAATTCTTCGGGGTGTAGCGCAGTTGGTAGCGCACTTGCTTTGGGAGCAAGGGGTCGTCAGTTCGAATCTGGCCACCCCGATTTTTGATTCGATGCAAAATTTAACGCTTTTCGCAGTCTTGGTTTATATCCTTAGAACCGGAGTAATGAGTCTCCCCCTTGGCTTTTGTAACTTCTTTATCTGACCCACAAAGTGGTTTTCCTTTAAGATCTATATGGACGTTCGAATTAAAAATAATATCTGGAGCACTGAACCACCCTGGCTTTGTGAAAATCAAGCTGTATCCAATATTAGAAACCGTGGCGTCAGGTAAAAGCTGCAACGTAGGGAAGGATTTCAAATAAAAATCTCCATAATAAGATCTTGGGCCAATTTGTTCAGTGAGCACCAGTTCGTAGTCTGTTGAAAAAAGATCAATTTTAACATTGGTAATGCGAGAGCTGCGTTCTAGCACTGTTGTCTTAGGGCCAATGATCCAGCTATTAATGATTTGTGAGGATGGCCCAAGCTCCAACATACTGCCACTTAAAAGACCTAGACCTCCTTCACGATAGGCACGAGGGACAATATTAGAGTCGTTAATTTTTGCTCCAGCTTTGAGAACAACTTTTTCAACTAAAATCAACGTATTTTCAATAGTTGCATTGGGACCTAATTGACATGAAATCCACTTTAAAAATGGAAAGTAACAATCCGTAGTTAGTAGTTGAGAGCCTGCTTCAAGTACGCTTGTTTCAGAAACGATCGAACCCACACTGACATAAGCAGTATTTGAGACTTTCGACTTTTTGTGCACTAAACCCCCACCATTTTTAAAAACCATCCAATTTTTAGAAAATGACATTGGCGGCTCTTTTGGGTCGTGATGTAGGCCAGCTTGCTCGATGCGCCGAACAAGAGTGGTCAGCGAAGCAATCTGCTCAGCTGTGAGAATAGATGTTTTTCTTGTGTGCAGCTCATTTAAGAGCCCAAGCGCTGTCTCAACACCACTTGTAATATCGGCAATAAACTCGTCTGGAATAGCTTGTGGAAACGCTCTTAGTCTTTCATGTAAAATCGTTTTAGCTTGTTCACGAATCGACATTTTTTTAAACAGGTCTTCGAGAATCCAAGTAATCGCTCCATTTGTACATGCAATCGGTAACACTTTTAAGTCTGGATTAGTTGGTATTCGGTTTTTACACACCTCTATGTCAGGAATTTCTGTGACAAAGTGATATTCTACGGTCGAACTCAAAACATATTTATTCAAAAAACTTGATTGAGGCCTCAGCAGTTCTTTAAAGTCAAAGTCCATGTCAGCTCCATATCGAACAAGTAGGTGTCCGATATATTGAAGCTCTTTAATAAGCACAGGATTGAGATCCGTTACTTTGCCTGAGCGCTTAATATATGGATCAGCAAGTACGACAGTGTCATCTGAGAGAATGACGGCGTCACCACCTCCACCAACTTCAGTTCCACCTCCGGCCCAAGCCGCAACAGGCATCATTATTAAAAGACATAGAATTTGATAGAACTTCATAATCACTTCCTTTTTATATACCGGGTTAGCGGTGTTTTTGTCAGCCTGAATAGCTGGACATTGAGCTGATACAGCTCACTTACTTCTCCCGTAGACAGGAACTCTAATAGCTGCCGCCTAAATTTCTGAATCTTTTGCTTAGCCTCTGGGATACGCCGCGGATCAATCGACATTGTTGTTCCATTGATGTCTCTAAAATCGAAATCGCTAGGGTCGCTATTCACAAGAGCGTCCTTGGCCTTGTCGATCATCTGTGCATGAAACTCACGAACGGCCCGTTCAGAGCGAGTTGTAGGAATGGTGATCTTAGCACTGCTTTTT
>Ga0213870_1000553_pt1 | contig 17414 bp, 32 predicted proteins | sample WICALVC2017_Meta_FD_160119 | JGI IMG/M metagenome (GOLD analysis project Ga0213870, IMG submission 160119) | Freshwater microbial communities from subterranean cave lake in Wind Cave National Park, South Dakota, United States - WICALVC2017 | ecosystem: Environmental > Aquatic > Deep subsurface >... | reverse complement strand
TTCCGGCCCACCGAGATACAGGGCGCTTTCGGCATCCACCAGGTGCCACGGTTGGAAGGGTTCATTGCACAGCGCCGGGAGAATGCGGCTTACTGGAATAGGCAGCTGGCCTTATGGAGCGACTACATCCAGACCCAAAAGGAAAGGCCCGGAACCCGGCACGCCTGGTTCGCGTATCCGGTTATGGTCAAGCCAGGTGCTCCTTTCAGCCGTGATGAGCTGGTCCAGTTCTTGGAGGCCAGGGGCTTGGAGACGCGTCCTATCGAAGCTGGGAACATCGCTGTTCAGCCAGCGATGGCGTATATCAATCACCGGATTGACGGGTCCCTGACCAATGCTCAGTACATCCACGACAATGCTTTCTTTTTCGGCAATCACCAGGGGATTGGGCCGGTGGAGCGTGAAGCGATAGTTGGGTACTTCACCGAATTCTTTGAGAGGGTCTTATGAAAGTCCTGGTTACCGGCGCCGCAGGATTCATCGGGCAACACGTATTGAAAGCTCTTGAACAAGGAGACCATGAGGTTATCGGGTTGGATGTAACCCAGCCGGTGAGACCGCCCTGGATATACGCTGACATCACGCAGCCCTTAAAGGCAATACCTGCTTTGGATGCGGTGATCCATCTGGCTGCGATGGCGAATCCCAGGGAGTGCGATGCCCATCCTGACCAGGCGTTTAACGTCAATGTAAACGGGACCCACCAGGTCCTCAAGATGGCCCTGGAGAGTGGGGCTAAAAAGTTCATCTTTTCCTCCTCGGCGCACGTCTACGATATTCCGCCGAAATATTTACCTACCGACGAAATGGCTGCTTTGCGTCTCAACAACGTTTATACAACGACAAAAATATTGGGCGAGGAACTTTGCAGGCTTTACTGGTCGAACTACGGATTGTCTTACACGACGTTGCGCCTCTACAACGTCTACGGAAACGGTCAAGGCCGGGGTTACTTCATACCTGACAAAATCGAAGAAGCCCAACGAGGAAAGATTGACCTGCAAGGGAGCGATGTCACAAAAGACTGGATATATGTGGACGATGTGGCTGACGCCTTTGTGAAAGCCGTTTCTGGTCCGTTTGTCGGAGCACTGAATATTGGTACGGGCATTGAGACGAATCTAGGGACCGTTGCCGGTATTATCGCCGAGGCTTATGAGGTTAGGTTGGCGACCTTCCCCGCTTCCGTTCCTACTCGGATGTGCGCTGATATTCGGCGTGCTCAAACCGTTTTGGGATGGTCTCCAAAGGTTAGTTTGGCGGAAGGGCTGTCTCGTCTTATCAAGGTTCCCGTGGGGGCAGGAGCCGAAGTGACCTGATGCGAAATTACAGTTCATACATAGTACACGAAAGCCTGAGGGATAACCTTGCAATCTGAGCCAATGGTAAAAGTTAAGGCCCTTCACTTGCTGGCGATGCTTATTGCCACCACCAGCAATATGGTCAATAGAAAGAAACTCGCTATGGGTTTCTTTACAACATGCACAAATAGCCCCGCCATAGGCTTGAAAAGCCTGTTCCTTTATCCTTATGCGAAATGCTTTACGCCATGCCAAATGTTGGGGTCTGTGCGCTTGGGCATAAGAACGTTTCATTGCCCTGATTTCTTCTATATGAGATTGACGATAGGCCTTGCCATAGGCGTCTATACGCTCTTTATGCTTTTGTCGCCAAGCCTTGTTGTTTGCCTGATAACGCTGTTTATTCTTAGCGTAATAGGCATGGTTGTAGGCTTTGCGTTCCTCCTTATGAGCATGATAATACGCCTTAGCACGAGTACGCTCTTGCTCCGTAGACTTGTATTCCATAAAAAAGCTGTCTCCTATCCAACTCGCTCCCTGCTACAAGAGCAAGCTGGTAGCAGGCAGCTTGGGGTAATTATAGCATGACTGCCAGCGTAAAAGCCAATCCTTTCGTGAGGAATCACTTCATCCGTGATGGCATCAACCGGGCTATCTATGAAGAGATGCAACTGGATTCAAGCATCTATCTTTTCGGGGAGGGCTGCGAAGTTAAACAACATTACGACGCGCCCTACATCCTTGAAGCGTTCCCTACCAGAGTTACGACCATGCCTATTGCAGAGGATGGGTCAATAAACTTTGCGGTAGGCGCCAGCCTCCTTGGCGTAAAACCGATTGTGGACATCATCACGGCGGACTTTCTGTACCGGGCCATGGACTCTATCTGTAACACCGCGGCGAAGCAAAACTTTCTGCGTGACCGGAAGACGACCATCGTCATTCGCAGCGAGTTTCTTACGGGTGGCCCCACGACCGGGCAGCGCCCCGAAGCCCTGTTTACCCATATCCCGGGGTTGAATGTAGTCGTGCCCTCCACGCCCAGGGATGCCTATGGGCTGATGCTGACCGCGCTGCGAACGCCCGGTGTAACCCTCTTTTTTGAGGACCGGATGATTGAGGATGCGGAGTTCAACAACAATCACGGCATTTGGTCAAACAGTATCCCCTGGTCGGAGGCTCTCCCTCTGGGAACAAGCATGTGGGCCTTGAGGGGGCAACGGAGCAATGTCACCGTCGTGACCTATGGAATGATGCGGCAGGTAGTCCAACGGGCACTAGAACCCTACAAGTTCAACCACGATTACTACGCCGAGGACTACCCGATGCTCTGCGATGTCATTGACCTGCGGTGCCTCTACCCCCTTGACTGGGCCTTTCTCAAGAAGATGCTGGAGCGCACGGGCAGGTTACTCATTGTTGAGCCAGATGTGCGGTACGGTGGTGCCGGAGCCGAGATTGCTGCCACGATAGCCGAGGAGATGCCTCACGTCAGGGTAAAGCGCCTGGGCGCACCAAGAGCCACGATTCCCGCCAGTAAGTCTCTCCATGACGGGATTCTACCAACAAGGGAGGCGATACTTGACGCTGTTAGAAACTGGTAGGCGAGTCTCAGTCTTCCAGGAGCAGATGTTGCGCATCCGGTTGCTGGAAGATCGGCTCCAAAAGCTCTGTGATGAGGGCTTAGGAGCCGACCTGCACTTCTCAAAGGGCCAGGAAGCTATTCCAGTAGGGGTTTGCGCGGCCCTGCGGCCTACCGATTACCTCGTTACGCATCACCGCACCATCGCCCATGCGGTGGCGAAGGGTGTGCCGCTGGAGTCCCTGGTAGCCGAGCTCCTGGGGAAGGGCACAGGCATTAATGGCGGCCTGGCCGGCGAGATGCACCTATCTCACGAAGCCAGCCGCTTCATGTTCTGCTTCCAACTCGTGGGCACGTGTATAGCAGTCGCAGCGGGTCTCGCCTGGGCGGTCAAGAATCATCTCAGGACGGATGACATCGTGGTGGTCTTCCATGGAGATGCTGCCAGTGCCAACGGGCAGTGGCACGAAGGAATGAACTTAGCGGCAGTGCAAAAAGTGCCGCTGCTGCTGATCTGCGAGAATAACCGCCTGGCCGGGAACGTGCTCCCGGAGCATTACCAGCCGGTCAAGCGTGTCATTGACCGGGTTAGCGCCTACGGCATCGATGCTGAAGTCGTAGACGGTAACGATGTCGAGGCGGTATTCCAGGCTGCCAATTACGCCGTGAACTACGTGAGGATCCGTGGCGTGCCTTACTTCCTGGAGTGCCATACCAACCGATTGGGACGGCATAAGCAGGGCCAGGGGGACTTACGTAGCCAGGAGGAGATGGAGGCATTGGCCCAACGGGACCCGCTGGCAGGTTTGGAGCCGCCACCTGAATTGGCGGTGGACTTGGAGCGGATTATTCAGGAGGTTCTGGTTCAGCCAGATCCCATCCGGCCAGGAGAGAACTAATGCGTTACACCTATCGGGCGGCAACATTAAATACAGTGGTGACGGAGGCTGTGGCCGCGATGTTCTTTGTCATCACTGGGTCGGCAAGCGTCGAGCGCAGGGTCCGTAAGATACGGATTAGCGGCTCAACCCTCACGACACTGGCGGTAGGTAGCGTCGTTGTAGAAAAGTGGTCAACCACCGCTCCGACTGGTGGCACAGAGACTACTCTTACCAGAGTGCCGGTTGACTCTGCTTTCCCAGCGGCGCAAACCGACGGGTTGGTTCAGGTTTATACAGTCGCTCCCACCGAAGGAACGCTGGTTGGGACTATCGCTTGCCGCCGGCATGTATGGAAGTCTTCGACAGTGGTTGATGGAGCTCCTTTCGCTGACCTAGAGTTTGATTTCACCGACATGGACTCGCCCGGTAGTCAAATGCCCCCAGGGGTGCCGCTTCATGGCCTGACCCAAGCTCTCAGTTTAGCCTTTGGCGCGGCGCCTGCCACGGCCATCACTCTGGCGGTGGAAGTGGAATGGACTGAGGAGGCTGGAAGATAGTATGCCAAAAGTGGGCGGGCGGCATTTCCCCTACACTCCGGCTGGCTACAAGGCAGCTGCCAAGGCCCGCAAGAAGGCTGCCACCAAGCCCAGTAAGAAGGCCAAGAAGCGCAAGGGAAAAGGGAAGTAGGTCATGCCCCTGAAGAAGGGAAAAAGCCGGGCGGCTATTTCAGCGAACATCAGAACTGAGATAGCTCATGGACGGCCCCGCAAACAGGCGGTAGCCATTGCTCTGCGTACGGCTGGAGTCCCAAAGAAAAAGCGCAAGAGCAAAAGGACGTAGCGTGTGCCTGTCATCCAGTCCCTGGACCGCGAAGGCATCAGGTTGGCAGCATTGTACAACGCCCGTGCTGTCTTTGAGGGCTCCACTACCTCGGCGTCCGCCGGTGTCACTGACATCATAGACCGGAAGCTCCGTGGCGGCACCGGCGACCATGTGGGCCAGTGGGTCCTGGTCGTTTCGGGGGTCCGTGATGGCGACATATCCCAGGTATCAGCCTATAACGAGACCACTTTCACGCTGACCGTCCGGCCCGACTTGGGCGGCACCTTGGCCAATGGCGTAGACTATTTACTTATCGACGAGCCATACCGTCCTCAGTTGGTCCACAACTGTATCAACCAGGCGATGCACTACATCACGGGCAAGGCTTACGATCCCGAAGAGGATGTTAGCCTGCATCTGAATGGATTTGAGCGCCGCTATGTTATACCGACCGGCTCCTTCGATGTGATAAGCAAGCTGGAGTGGCGGGTTAAGCATGGCGGTACAAAGATTGACCCGTGCGAGACTGGCTGGACCCAGCAGACCAACGTAACCCAAGCCTTTGATTCTACGCAGAGACGGGAAGGCGGCAACTCACTACGGTTGATACTCGCGGCGGCGGTGGCCGCCGGCGATAATGTCGCCAGCAAGACGATCTCCAGCCTGGACATCTCCAAGAACGACCGCATTGAACTCTGGATACGGTCCAGCGTGGCCGCGGCTGCGGGGGACTTCACGCTGCGGCTCACATCAGGTTCCACCACGGTGGCTTTCAATATACCTGCCCTTGTCGCCAATACCTGGCACTATCATCGGATCACCATAAACCCGGATGATGCCCGCTCGCTGACCGCGGTCGTGACCGTGGTGATCCGGCAAGTAGTTGACATCGGGGCGGCGACTCTTTGGGTGGATGACATCAAAGCGATGGAAAACAGCAGTGCAGAGTGGGAGGAAATCCGGCCCCATCTGTGGTCCATTGACCAAGAGGCCAGCGAGATCGTCTTCAAACCGGAGATGGGCACAATCCCATATGGGCTGCTGAAAATTACCGGAGGTGGTAGGCCGGTATTGCTGAATGCCGACGCTACGGTGAGCGAAGTTGACCCGTTCTATGTTATCGCCATGGCGACACATTTATTACTCCGGGGCAACCCCGAAGGCGATAAAGGGGAGGCCGCGGCATGGCGTCGAGAGGCTGAAATGCGGATCCTGGGAATGACACCCATGAGCAACAAGCGAGATGTCACTTAGATGCCAGAAAGAGTAGCGCAGAAGGGCGAGCTGTCGATCAATGCCGTCCGTTATCCGATTAAAAAGCAGCCGAACGGTTCAGCCGGGCGGGTGCAGCAACGGCTGGTCTCTCAATATGCCCCTAAATACGTTATCGGCGACACGACCAAGGATTCCCAGCAACGGGCTTCGGTCTGGGCCCCGCAGTTCTTCAAGGGTATTGGGAAAGAGCGAGTGCGACCAGGGGAAGCGTCGGACCGGGCCTGGTGGTCCACCTGCCAGCTTCTGGATGGTCACATCATCCTGCCGCAGCTGGCTACGCTGACCGCCGCCTCGGGAGTTGCTGGTTCCTACAATGTGGGGGCCATTGGGGAGCTGGCTAATGAGATTTACGCGGCTTTCGGGACGGCGGTCCGGAAGTATGACAACGTGGCAAACTCCTGGGGGTCGACGCTGGCGACACTTCCCGCGGTGGCGACCGATAGCATCACTTTCCGCCTGAACAATGTGGTTTATCTGGCCTTCGCCACTACGGGCGGGTACACGTACACCTCGGACGGCATCACCTGGACGGACGATACCAGGGATACCTTGTATATGGCTTACTGGGATGACCGCCTGTGGGGGATCGATAATACCGGCCTTCTATGGTGGTCCTCCCAAATTGGGACAGAATCAGATGACGCACAAGTGCCCCTTCCCAACGGGTCAGTCACAGACTTGTTTGTAGCTAGAAACGCAGCCGATATTATCGCCCTTTTCGCCGCGACTACCAGAGGGCTTTATGTCCATGATGACGCAACCGTGAAGTGGCTGTTTGTTGACTGGGACTTACCGTTCCATCCGGACAACGGCAAGGGATCAATACGGTGGCGCGACTCAGTTTATGTACCCTCCGGACTGGGGATTTATCGCTACATTCAGGCGTCAAATAACGCGGTAGTGACCGTTATTGGACCGGACTTGGATGATGGCTTGCCCTCGGACCAACGGGGAGTCATACGACAGCTTCTAGGCACGCATAACGATTTGCTGGCTATCCTGGATGGAACCACGGCACCGGGCGCACTTACTACATTCGCAACCAGAGGAGTAGGGACGCATCATGGCGTGGTGATTGACCCGGACGTGGGCTTTTCCAGCATCCTGGGTTGGAACGAACGCAGATGGGAGGCGAAGTGGTTGGGCGGCAGTGCGGAGCAGGCCATAAGCTGGGCGCATGTCTCTAATGCCTATAGCACTTATCGCCTATGGTGGGCACAGAACCAGCGCATCTATTTCATGCCTTTACAGAGGGACATTCAGAACCCACGGCAAAATACTACGCTGACTTATGCCGCCACGACGCAAGACCTCATTACACCATGGTTGGACGTTGGGAACGATATTGACGGCCTGGCCTTAAGCCTCAAAGTAGAAACTGCCACCACCACCAGCAGTGAAACGGTGGTGGTGGACTATGCGTTGAACTATTCGACGGCTTATACTAACCTGGGGACTATCACAACAAACGGAGTAACCGAATACCTTTTTCCCAATAGCACAACACCAAATGGGACGGCTTTCCGTCAGATAAGATTCCGGATCAGATTACTCCGTGGCTCAACAACTACGTTATCACCAGACGTGATTGCGATGACCTTTCTTTACAGGAAGAAGTTACCCGCGAAATACGGTTTCGTGGCGGAATTAGACCTGGAAGGGGAGTGGAAAGGCAACAGCCCACAGCAGCTACGGGACGCATTGCGAACGGCCCTGGAAAGCAACGCACTTGTGGAATTCTCGTACCGCAACGATACCGGGACCGACTTTGGAGCGACGGACCGCAGGTTTTACGTCGACCTGGTGGAGGCCACCAATCTGGAGGACACCGGAGATAGCGACGCTGGCAGCAGCATGGTCACTATGATTGAAGGTTGATTAGGGGTGAAGGCTTCAGTCTTGCTTACTAGCCCTATATTGTCTCATATACTCCCTGCCTCTTTTACGGGCAGCTTCAAGATGCCGAGCATACCAGGTACGCTGGCATTCTTTACACGCACGTTGACCACGTTTGTTGAGATAGGTGTTCAACAGGTCAAAAGGATGGCCACGCGAGCATTCAGTCTGCCGTGCTTGTCTTGCAGTTCTGCCTATCCCACGAAGGACATTCGTTTTATTAGACACAAGTTCCATATGCATAGGATTCACGCAATGGCGAACTCGACAGAGATGGTCAACGGTCAGCCCACCTTCAATTTCAGACTGCAACAAGGCATAGGCATACCTATGAGCACGAACTTGCTTTATTCCAACACTGAAGAGTCCATATCCTCTTTGAGTACAGCCTATCCAAAGCCAACAGGGACCAAGAGTCGGGCAAGTTGTTGGTGTTGGACCTTCTTTGTTCACCTTAGCCCAGAACCGTTCCTCAACAAACTTCTTATCCATGTACATAGTTTATCATCGTTACAGATGGGCTGTCAACTAGGGATTGAAGGATAGGCATGAATATCACCCAGCAAGATATAGCGGCAATTGCAGTGGACCTGGGCACTTCTCGGTTGCAGATATTGGTGCTGGAACGGGAAAACCGAGAGCTGCACGCCGAGTTAGAAGCGGCGCAAGCCCGGCTAGAGCTTATCGGCAACCCCGATGGGTTGCACAGTGTGACGGCGAAGCAGGAGGCCCAAGCTGCCTAATCAAATACTATCCGGGTTTGTCTATACTGGCGCCGGGGTTGCTGTGGTCGGAGCAACTGTTGATGCCTTTGACCGCAACACTACCACACCAAACCGGGGCACCACGACCACCAGCAGCACCGGGTACTGGACACTTTCCATTGCGACGCAGGGCCGGTATGACATTCGGATTACCAATGGGACCTCGATTACCTTCCTGAAGTATGATGACGAGTTCCAGATTGAGCGGATAGAAACAGCGAATCTGCTGGTCCGGAACCCAGCGGACACGTTCAAATACGACATCGTGCCTTCGGCCATTACTGCTGACCGGCAACTGAACCTGCCCCTTATCACAGCGACGAAAACCCTTCTCGTCTCTGCCACGGTTGCTGAGGTGAATACTGGCACCAACGACGATGTAGGAGTTACACCGGATAATCTAGCCGGTTCCGTCATGGGTGAAGCCGTGGTGCAAATGGTGGTATTCGACTTTGCGACTAACGTGGCTACAGGGGACGGCAAGTTCTACTTCCACATCGACAACAAACTGGCTGGGATGGACCTGGTGCGAGTCCACGCCGAGGTCATCACGACAGGAACCACCGGCACTATGGACATCCAAATCGCCAACGTCGATGCTGTCGTGGACATGCTCTCAACCAAGCTGACCATCGACTCCGCCGAGAGCGGCTCGGACACGGCTCTCACCGCTGCGGTCATCAACACCCTCAACGACGATGTGCAGCTCAACGAGGTGCTGCGGGTGGACGTGGATGCAATACATACCACCGCGGCCAAGGGCCTAATCGTAACGCTTGTGTTCCGGTTGCCGTAATGCCAAAGGTAGATTTCAAGCTGTCTCGGATAACACAGTGGGGTACTTCCACCCACGCCCTGGTCCGGGTCTACTCCGGCGATGTGACCACAGAGATAGAATACACTGGCTCAGGGGTTAGGGGACCAGTTACTCGGTATAGAAGGCAAACCGTGGTCCAGGAATTATTCCTGGATTTCCCTGGAGTCAAGACGGAGCAGGAAATCATCCAATTGCTGCGAGGGCGACTACGAGCGGTGGCTGCGGGGCGGGTGAACACAGAGCCCATAGACGAGCAGCGTGATGCCTAAGCTGTACTATCCCACCGCAGACGAATTACGGGGCGACCAGCCGCTCGCCGAGCGAGTCTGGTTTCTCCGCTACCAGCACCTCTTGGTGGGCCTGGCTAACACCAACGAAGGACGAGACCTACTCTGCATTGACCCCTGGCGGAAGGTGCCCTATCCGGTTGTGGCGGTCAAGTATAACTGCGTGAAGTTCTACCTTGGCCGGTATCGGGGACGGGACTGGTGGCGGAGCGACTTTCGAGTGGGGGCCAAGTGGGGCAACGTCATCCGCTACCGCTGGCGGGCCATACAGAAAGTCCTCGACAAAGAAAACCTGCGCCAACTGCTGGCGTGGCCCCCAGTAAGGCTGCCTAATGGAAGACTGGTTCCTGTTCTGGCAGGGGGAACTCACACCACTTACTTCCCACAACCTGACCCTGAGACGACAACGGTTGATGGGGTTCTTCAACGAAACATTGCAAATCCGGGAGCGGCCTGGGCAACCCTCCGGGCGGGTGCTGGTACTAACGCCTTTCCATCCATTGTGACCGCAGAACCATTCTTGCAACAGGCGGCAACCACGACAGACCAGTATACAATTCTGGCTCGCGGCATATTCCTGTTTGATACCAGCGACATACCTGACACCGACACAAAAGACAGCGCCACCCTTTCCTTGTTTGGCACTGCGCTAGACAATGGCCTCACTTCCGCGATGGTCTTGAACCTGGTGTCAAGTAATCCTTTTTCCAACACGGACCTTACGATTACACCAAATGACGACTATGCCACCGCAAGGTTTGGTACGACCAAGTTTGTGACCGGCGGCAAAACCCACGCCAGTTGGAGCACCACCGCCTACAACGACTTCACACTGAACGCTGACGGTCTGACCAACATATCCCTTACTGGGATAAGCAAGTTTGGGTCGCGGTCGGACCACGACATAGACAACGTGGCACCAGGTGGACCATTTACCGCCAATCAACAAGACCACGCCCAATGTCGATTTGCTGACCAGACGGGCACCGCGGAGGACCCCAAGCTGGTGGTGACGCACACAGCCCCGACCAACTTTATTCCAAGGGCAGTAGTCTTTTAAGGGGGCGTCTGTGGTAGTACCACTAAACGGCGGGCTAGTCCATCACTGGGCGAAAGGGCCACTGGATGTTAGGCCGCTTGGCCCTGGTCGATGGGAATTCCCCTACTGGATTGAGTGGGGGGCAGACATGGACTGGCTAGACTCCTGGGCCTGGGAGTCAAAGTGCAATTTGGTCTTAAACGGGGATCCCCGCAGTTGGGGAGTGCGGCTTAATTGCAATTTTCGGCGTGTTTCTTTAATAACGGAGTGCGATATTGTACTTCGCTTTAATAATGGCCCGCCTCCTCAGTGGCCTCATCTGAGGGGCCTGGGCTGGTACTACCGAGATTTGGCCCTGGGCAAGAACGTGGCCCATGTCTCAGCCCTGCCTAGTCTGTTCAATAATATCCCTGGGTTTAACTTTGTCCTGGGCATGGAGCTGGTGGGGCATGGGACGCTGCGAATGTGGGATATGTACATCCAGGAACACGAACCATATATCGGGTCGATGGGTAGCTGGACCGGCGCTATGCTGAACGACGGCTGGCCCACAGATGTGGAGATTGCAGATGGTTTAGTCTGGCTGGATGGACTAACCCCCCCAGAGCTAATTCACGACCATCCCCAGTTTACCGTACCCAGAGCGCATACACATGAAGAAGACGGAGGCACACCATGAATCTACCACACTTATTGAAAAGGAAAACTTTTAACGATTCTCTTGCGATATTACTGATCGTAGGGTTGCCAGCGATGTGGGTAGCTGATGCCTACTACAAACTTGGGCTGTCTGGTGAGGTAACGGGGGCGACCATTGCCGCTTTTACCCTGGTGGTGCAGCACTTTTTTCGGAAGGCTGCGCCAAATGGTGGGCCACCTACTGCTCCGAAGCCATAGGGAACAAAGCTAAATATGCTAGAGTATCAAGGCCATTCCGAGATAATGGAGCGCTTGACCAGGATGGAGACACTGGAGGAGGAACGACGGAAGCAGCGTGAGGAATACGTGACGGAGCATCGGTTACAGCACGCTGAGATCAGGGATAATCTGAAGGAAATACGGGCCACTCTAGTGGGGTTGGCTAATAACCACAATGGACAGGCGTTGCGGGAGAGAGCGGTCTGGGCGAGCGGCGGCATTTCTCTGACTACTATCATTGGGGCCATCGGGCGGATGAGCGGGTGGTGGTGAGATGCCCGGCTTCGTTACCCTGCAGCTTGATACTGGCCCGCCCAACGGTATCACTGAACTGGAGATGCCAGCGTCAACGACGCTTCGGTATGCGGGCTTGCGCTTTGCTGAATATCTGGGGTTGGACACTGACCAGTTCTTTTACTTCCTCATGGACCCTGCGACGAAAGAGCCGTGTCCAGCGGAGCGCCTAGCCGCAGATTATGATGGGATAGTGTTCGTGTTGGGATGCCGGCCGCTAGGCAGCGGTTAGCGGTCAGTTCCATCTTGCCTTATCACCCCCACAACCTTTAAGTCCTGAATGCTCACGCTTCCGCTCCGCTGCATCCACGCCTTTTGCACCGGGCACCAGCGCAGTCCGGGCTGAGTTGGCCCAGAGTAGGGAATCCAGCCCTCGGCCTTGCATTTAGGGCAAACCATTAGAGGCTTAATTCAGCCGCCGGTTTAGAGTCAAGGGCCTCATACCCCATGCTCTCACCATAAGAGACGAGTAAGGCTTCTAACGTGAGGATGCAATTTAGCTTTGCCGTAGGGAAGGCTTTAACCGGCACATTCATTTCGAGGTTGGCCAGCAACTTGCCGTCCTTATGCAGTTCCAATAAATAATGGAACATGGTGGGACTCTCTACCACTTCACTGCGATTAGCCGTCATGGTTCTCACCTCTTTCACAATTGCCCTGATTCCTCCTTCAACCGTTTCCGAATATAAGCCGCCGAGCACCCCAGGGCGCGGGCCGCCGCTGCCTTGTTTCCTTCATGCCGCAGCGCCTCAACAATACGCCTCATTGGGATTTCCAGTCGTGGGCGGCCACCGGGGTGCCGTATTTGTATAGCCGCATTAACTCGCATAAACTCCGCTGAGGTATGGGTGGCCGCTACCACCACCTCCTGGGCCAGTATCTTCTCGATCCTGGGCCAATCGCTGGGCTTCCAGAGGTAAGTTTCTACCCCAGGGCACTTATCCAAGAGGTCTATGGCTTGTTCCTGTGCCGGAGTCAGCCGTCCACGCTCCCTCTTTAGCTCGGCGTAAATGACCCGTGGCGGTCGAACCATCCGCAGGTCTGGCTCTCCGGCAGGCGAGTGTTTACTGTTCCAGGTCCGCCAGACCAGCCAGCCAGTGGCACGGGCATATTCCACGACTGCTTGGGCGAAGTCCCTTTCAGTGATGAGGTTATTCGCGGCCACCCAACATCCTTTGCTTGGGGACTGGCTGGCCAGGGATGGTAAACAAGCAGGTCATTTTATGCCCAATGCGCCAGTGCTTGGGAACGACTCGTATTCCCACACTCTCAGCTGGCTGCGACCTGCATGGGTTATCCTCAGATGGACATGGCGTTCTCCGTCCTCAATGATAAGCATCAGGGCATTGTCGCAGAGCATTTCAAGGTGGACTGCGGCCCCTGTAGCCACCACTTCATCAATGTCCCCAGCCCGTGCATCCACGGCCTTGTCAGGGCGAATTTCAATCATGGCTTCTCCATCTTCAGCCGTTGCGTAGCCCTCCGCATTGCTTTAGCCGTTAGACGGGCTTCCTTTTTCCCGTAGCAACCAGAGCAGAGTCCTTTCCCATGCTCCTGCTGAATACGGTTATTAAGCCTTCCGCAAGCCCGGCATTGGGTCCACCTCTTTAGACGTGGCTCAGGGCGCATGTTCGAGCTCTCGCTGCCAGGCATCCCTTGCCCTCTGCCGCCAGGGTTGATAGTCGCCGTTGCGGTGGATTGGGTTATCACCCAGGGCCCCCCGTCTCTTGCGTGGCAGCGGGATTGGATTGCCCGTATATTTATCCTGCTGTAGGGAACAAAGCGTACAGAACAGGCGGCGGTCATCGCAGCCTTCATCAAGCAGAATCATGCCGCCGCAGTGGGTGATGGGACAGCGTTGTCCGGCGATTAGGTTCATTTCTGTTCTAGCCTCCGCAGTGCGGCCTAGGACATTTCCGACAGGGTTGGCCTGGTCAATACGGGCCAACCATCACTTCTAAAAGCAATGCCCAGGCCGGCATCACCTTGCGCTTCCCTCTCTCGAATCAAGACCTGGAGCCGCGCCTGTTCCTCTTCGGACCCTTTTGGTTGCCCCACTATATTGGAATCGCTTTCTTTGGGAAGTCCAAACCGCAAACCGTAACGTCCATGGCCCAACCTTTTGACAACTCCTAGAGCTTGGAGATCGTCAATTAGGGTCGCAATACGACGGCGGCTTAATACGGTTGCATTTGCTAATTCATCTTGAGTTAATCGAACAACACCCCTCCTATCGGCATAAAAAGCCATTGTCACCGCCAGCAGCTTATGGCTTGGGCCTTCCCAGGAAAGAGACGCATCAAAAATCTCACCAACATGGTTGGCTCCCATGATGTACTCCTCTACACTTATTGCACAGTCATTACATAGTTGTTGCAATATCAGTGCATTTTGAAGTGTAGCACACATCATCTTTTTATGCAACGATACACCAGAGGCTTTTCAAAGCTGCCTGTTGCATATTTAGCCCCTGGTATATAAATATACCATAAGCGCATGATTCCGCGCTTTTTAAAGAAGCGCTTCATCATACTTCAGGCCCCAGACGCCGGGTCTTACCTGGAGGAAATGATTGCGGTGTCGCAGTAGTATGGGTGAGACAACACCTGCCGGTAATTCCAGCTCCTCCGTCAGTTCGGTAAGAGGCTTATTGCCATGGGACAGCGCGCCGATGATTCTCTCAAGGGGGGGAAGCCCATGGGCTAGCTCTGGCACATTCTTGACATCTACCGAGTCGATGGTTACTCGGTCATTGTCGAACTCGAATTTGAATCCTAAATCATGTAGACGCCTCCCATTGTTGGATTTGGTATGTTTTAGTCCCACCGTGACGTGCTCTAGTTCCCGGCTGGCTTGCACCATAAAATTAGCCCTTGGTAGATTGCGCCAGAATGTACTGCCGTAGGGTGCAAGTTGCTTACTATTCTTGGCTACATGGGCAATGGTCAAGGATGTCTTTCTCAGGCTACGCAAGGCCCGGAAATACTCTGTTACCATCGAAGCTGATTCTGGTTCTAGCACTGCTGGTGCAGCGCTATCCACAACAATAGCATCAATTCCTCGGTCTAGGACAATCCGATTGATTTGTTGAATATCTGCTGCCAGGGGCTGATGGAGATAGCGGTAGAAAAGCCCATCAGGAATGTCCAATGCTAGTCCAGTGGTGATCATACTTGCCCGCTGCCACATGGTATCTTCATCCGTTTCGTAATCCAAATAGAGGACATTCCCTGGTTCTGGAGTAAGCCCAATTTGTTTTTCACCAGTTGCTATCAAGATAGCCAGGAATAACGCCAGAAAACTTTTTAGAGTATCGCCCTCGCCATAAAACACTGTCGCCTGCCGCTCTTGCAATAAAGGGGAGAGCCGCATACCTAAAGATTCCTTAACTATATGGGTGGCTAGCTGTATAACAGGTGGGCCTTTGCGCCACTCGGTAAGGATCATGATGCTGGCCTGTTCCAACATGGAAGTCCAGTTGTTGGCCGAAACATCTTCATTCAAATACTTGGCCAATCTACGCCGGGCCTCGCTGGAGGTAAGATTGAGTCGGCTGCCACCGTGCAAGTGACCGGGAGAACCAGGGGCTGTGGTGTTGATCTGGATTTCGCAGGTCACCTCAAAGTGGGAATTCTCATAGAGGCGTTCCAGGTGCATCACGACCTGCTCGTCCTCCCAGCGGAGTCGGAACGTAGAACCCACTGTTGTTAGGACCGGAACGCTCATGGGAGTTGGATGGGACCTGAGAGTGGTCGCACAAAGGACGGCCCAGGAGGACGCCAGGGCCGTTCCTTTGCGTCAGTAGGCAGGCGAAGGAGCGCGTCCCCGATGTCTTCTAGTACTTCCAGCAACTGAGCATGTCTAAAGGCTGATGGGTCGTAGACCGCTAGGAACTCGGCATCGGTCATGGGTTTGTGCGCTGGGCGGCGACCGCTAACCAGTCCTTCCACAATGCGTCTCACTTGTTCCAGCGTATATTCAGCCATGGTCCTATTAGTAACCTGCCGCCTTCATCGCCTTGACCGCCGCTAGGTCGTCGTCAGAGGCCTGTCCGTGGATGGAGTGCGCCGAGTCATTACGACGGTAAAAGTAGACCCAACGGTTCCCGCCGTGCTGGTCAACACAATAGCTCCATCCGTCCTTCTCCATCGCCATGAACAGGGCATCCCGCCCCTGCTTTGGAAGCCAACCCCGACCCTGGCAGGCATCTTGTCCACTTCGACAATAGTCCTCCCGAGCAGTGCAGCTTATGAATGTCCATCCCCTCCCCTGTACATAATTTTCAACCGCATTGAAATTTGGACAGGGCTTTCGTAGCTCTGGCAGGACTGGAACCTTGCCGGTGCCGCCACAAAGTTTGCAGCGCCAAGGCTTGTGATGTTCACACAAACAATGGCTCTCACAGAACGGGAACGACACGGCACCTTCAGTTAAAGGGCACTTCTTCTCCAGCGAAGCTAACCATAGTAGGCCCTCGGCTGGAGTCATGGTCTCAGCGCTTTGCATCTTTTCTCTGCCTCTCCAATTAAGAGTCTAAGCCAATAGTAGGGTATGTGGTCATATGCCCGTTCCTGTCCAGGGGGCCAACACTGATACTTGTCCATATCATCAAGCGGTTGTTTCGCAGCTTCCGAAAGCTGAAACAGAAGCTCGGTATCAGTTATTGTCTTAATGTCCACTGGCTTTGGCATCTTGTTCCTCCATCACCCACTTTACTCCAGGACTGATACAGCCTCGGATTCCATCGGGGATAACCACACCTACTAGATGGTGGATACACTGACAGGCTAAGGTACGTCTACCGAAAGGCCGTCCAGGAATTCCTGCTCCGGAGCACTTTGAGTGGTCTCCGTGGTCGCACTCAAGAGTGATATACCCTACTATCACTTTTGCTCCTCCATTACCCGCTTCACGCCCGGTCGAGTTAGGGCTTCCCAACCGTTTTGCATGGCGCTATTCCAATCTTTTTCATACTTGTACAGAGGCGGACCATTCTGTATATCGTAGAGAGATTGTAGGGCATCTGATAGTGACCGCACATCGGCTTGGGCCTCGGCCAGTTGCTCCCGCAGGGCCTCGTGGTTTTCTATAAAGTTGCAGAGCGCTGTTCGGGCTGCTTGGCTTGCTATCGTCTCTCCGGCAATAGCACGGAAGATATGCTTCGCAAACGCCCTTACGTGCTCTGGTGTCAGTGTCTTGTTCATGTTCTCCTCTGCCTTCGTCTATTAAGGCACCTCCTTTAATCCCCATCGCAGCACCTTGGCCGTGCTGTGGTTTGTGCCACCAGCCCTATATGCTAAGATGATCTGTGTTCCTCCGGCCCATGATGGTTCCGATACGCCTCGTCCGTGAGCCAAAATGCCATGTATTCGTTCAAGCTCCGACCCTGTTTGGCGGCACGGCGGCGGAATACCTCAACAACCGCTGGCCTCAACCGGACGCCCAGCATCACCGTTGACTTATGGGGTCGCCAGCTGCGAGTTGTCATTGTGGCTAGCCACTTCCTTCGCTGTTATCCGTAGACGGGGACTACTAGGC
>Ga0213870_1000552_pt1 | contig 17442 bp, 19 predicted proteins | sample WICALVC2017_Meta_FD_160119 | JGI IMG/M metagenome (GOLD analysis project Ga0213870, IMG submission 160119) | Freshwater microbial communities from subterranean cave lake in Wind Cave National Park, South Dakota, United States - WICALVC2017 | ecosystem: Environmental > Aquatic > Deep subsurface >... | reverse complement strand
AATCTATATACGGTATTCTCTGTTGTTAGCTTTTTATTTTCCACAACGACAGCAACATCAATATCGCTTTCTTTATTGTGAAATTCTTTAGCGTAAGAGCCAAAGATATAACAAGCTAAAATTCTTGACTCTTTTTCTAGGGCCTTTTGTATATTGGAAATAATCTTATCATTTTTCATTTCAAGATCAATATATCATCGCTTGCTCTCTCTGTCAAACTTTTTGTTGTGGGCTCGAGAAGGATCGAACTTCTGACCTCTTCGATGTCAACGAAGCGCTCTACCACTGAGCCACGAGCCCACAGGAAGATTATATCATAGCTAAGTTAAATAAGGAGGGGTTCCTCGTTTGCACTAAAGAGAATTTTTTGGTCTGAAAGGTTTATGTCCTCTTTTTTCTTCTTGGTGTAATTCTCGCGCCTTCTCCAGTTTTATCGTCTGGCATCACGAGCATCCCAGGTTGGATGCCAACCTTTTTTTGCGTTAGGCACCGCCTTATCTATTGCATGTTGACTTATAGTCGACCTTGGATCACCGTTTGATTCTTCCAGCTTACGCAAAAATCGTTTGCTTGGTTTCTGACAAAAAATGAGCTTCTCTTTCATAATTTTTACCAATAAAAAACCCGCTACTTGGCGGGTGCAATCTGTTTTAATCAACAGAAATTCTCCGCCGTTACGGGTTGATAAGGAGAAAGATGTTAATTAAAAATTTCTGGGATTTCATTTTATGAGTTGATTGTACAATTAATATTATTCACTTGTCAAGAGGAAGTTATCCGACTTGGGTTGCTACGACGCGCTCATTTGAAAGACTAAATGTAGTACCATATTTTTTTGCCATTGTCCCATACTGTCTTTGTTTTTTCTTACTTTGCATGGCCGCAAGCCACGCCCCTGAGTCTTCCACTTTCTTTCTTGCAATTTGAATCATAGATAATATCCATGAAAAGAATGATTTGTGATATTTTCCAGGCTTTACAGCATATTGTTCAACAGCAACTTCTTTAAATTGAGCTTGCAATTCTTTGGAGCTGTCTGCCAATTTTTTGACTTCTGTCATTATTTTTCGCAATTGAGCTCCAATTTCTCTTGTTTCACGTACAGTTGCGAGCTCTCCTGCATGGATAATTTCTCTATGATACTCAATTGCGGGTTCTGCAGCTACTCTCTTTTCGATAGCTTGCGATTTCTCTTTTTTCTTTAGATCTTTAAAATTTAATTCTTGTCCTTCAGCAAGATCTCCGCTGGCATGATTTTTTTTCTGTTTTTCTTTTTTAAGACCTAGATATTCGTCCCAATTATCAAGATTAATTACGCTTTTACCAGCATCCGCAAACTGTTTAGCTCCTCCCGTACCGATGCTAAGAAGCTGTTCAATGGGGTTTTTATCAATATATTGTTTTACTGCTTTTTTTGTCTTTTTCATGCATCCAACTCCATATCGCCTTCACCTTATCACAAATTCTTAAGAAAATCAAGAGTTTTTTGCTGTCTTAAGATGCTTGCCAACAGATATTTGTTATTTTCCAAATTCTTCGTTTCATCCTCGCTTTTACCAGCCTTGATGGCTTCGTTAATCTCTTTATCTTCAACTACAATTTTTTCATCTTCTGCTATTTTTTGTAGTGTAAGCTCAAGCTTGATATCATTTTCAGCTTTTTTTCTGTACTCTGTTCTTAAAATCTCTGGGTTTTTTCCGGTTGATTTCAAATACTGATCAAGTGATAAGCCCAATTTCTTGATGTCTTCAAGAGTTTGAGATAAAAGCCTATCTGTTTCATTGTCAATAAGGATCGATGAAATGTTAGCTGTTACACTGTCTAAAAGCGCTTTTACTATATCTTCAAATTTAACTTCTGGCTTGTCCTGAGCGGAGCCGAAGGGTTTTCCCGGAATAACTATTTTTGATTTCGCAGTCAAACTTTTTATTTTGTCTTTATAATTATTAAGATTAACAGTTGGCGCTTCACAAGTAAGCGCAGTAAATTGCCAATCTTTATCATTTAAGGATGGATCTTTAAGTTCTTTGACATGAATTTTTGGACTCATGATTGGATTTACATTTTGTTCTTTAATTGCTTCTATGTAATATTGAGGCAAAAGTTTTTTTAACACTGCTTCTCGTATTTTTGTTTTATCTAATTTTTCTTCGACTAAATGTTTTGGAGCCTTACCTTTTCTAAACCCCGCAACCTCTATGTTTTTTGCAGTCTCTTCTATAACCCCATCCCATGTCTTTCTCACAACGCTAAAAGGAATGGTAACAGTTAATTGAATTGTGCCGTTTGGTTGTTTTTGCAAGGCTGCAATCATAAGTCTTTCCTTTTGTGGGTTGGAGAGGAGTTGTCAGCCAAAGGCTGATCGTCCTCTGGACGAAACCTCTGTGCGGACGAAGGGACTCGAACCCCCAAGACCTTACAGTCAATAGGTCCTAAACCTATCGCGTCTACCATTTCGCCACGTCCGCTTTTCTGCGCTCCACGCCTGTCAAGCAGGCGAGCTCGTCCTTGGGACTCCGCTCCAATTCCGCCACGACCCAAGCTTGGATCGGAATTATTATATCATAAGCTATAGCGAGATGGATAAGCTTTGTACTAATTTTTGATCCTTGAATTCATCAATTTTTCTCATAAAATAACTCACTCTTTGCGCCCAAGTGGGAGAAGCAGCATAAAACCGTCCAATTTCATATACGTTTTTTGTTCCTCTATCAATATAGTTTTCTCTTAAGCCTTTTGAAACAGTTTCTATCCCCTCTTTCCATGAAGAAAATCTTATAACATTATTTCCATATATTCCCCATCCCCATCCATTGAAAGATGCATAAGGAATTTGATGACCAAAAGTTGATTCGACTCCTGAAATTGCAGCAACTAGTTTCCAGTCCAAGTCATATTTATCTGCAGTCTCTATAAAATTAACAGCAAAAGGAGCCAGTGGAGAATTAAATTTTCCTAGAAATTCTCTTAGGATTATTACCCGATTGTCTGGATTTTCTTTAATAGGCTTAAGCAATGCAGCAGAAGAGCCCGCTGAATTTTCAACGGCAAAAGCGTTTGGAGCTACAATCATTATTGACACAATAACAGATATAATAAGTAATAAATCCAGCACCTTTTTTCTGCGGGGTATTGAACCCACGCAGAAAAAGAAACCACCAAACCCACACAGCAAGCTGCGGGGTTTTAAAAAGGTGCTGGATAAATTATTCATAATGGTTACCCGTCCTATTCTCACCAGTCATCTTTTTGTTCTATTCGCGTAAAGCGACGTGGTCGCCACGCGACTTTACGTCGAACACGGCTCCACATGTTCGAATAACCGACGGGTTGTTGTCTTTTCAAGACAATAAAAAAATCCTAACGTATGCATTTGGAAAGGCATACCTTAGGATCTAACTTATATTATAACACAGAACTATAGGTTTGTCAAGTCTTGAACTATGGGATTATTATTGGAGTAGGCCCATGAAGTAGTTAACGCTAAATGCCCAAGAACCATTGTTTGAAGGAGTATATCTCTTCATTATCGCCTCAGGTGTATCAAGCCCTCCTGCAATGTAATTTTTAGCAAGAGTTTTTGTCACTGTTTCAATAGCCTGCGGATAACTTGCAAATCTGGTTACTTTCTTGCCATATATTCCAAATCCCCAGCAGTTAAATGAATCAGCAATAATCTTCTGGCAAAGATTTGATTCCTGCATGGCAATAGCGGGAATTAGTCTAAAATCAAGTCTATATTTGTCAGCTTCTTCAACAACATTTTTGGCATAGAGCTCAAGAGGAGATTTATATTTGGCGAAAAATTGTCTTATCATTTCTATTCTCGCGTCTTTAGATATGATGCTGTTTCCCAATACGTTTTTAGATGATGGAAGCGCTGCGAAGGCAACTCTGCGACTTGCATTAGTTGGTAAGCCATTGTGAGATTTATAATTGTAAGATAAAAATAGAAAATAGAGTATGCTAACTAGGATCAGAGTGGGCGTAAATATAAAGAAAGAGGTAGACAGGATAATCTTTCTCATCGGTAATCTATGGTGGCATATTTTAGCATTGTTGTCAAGTTTTGAGCCTTCTGGTAGAATCAAAGTTGACAGCGCCCAGGGTGATGAAACGGTAGACCCGCCTGCACTTGCCGGAGTGGCGAAATGGTAGACGCGTACGGTTCAGAACTGTATGGGGAAACCCTTGGAGGTTCGAGTCCTCTCTCCGGTACTAGTTTCGGCGGGCATGCAGCGTTCAGAACGCTGTGCCCGCAAGGGCTTGGGAGTTCGAGTCTCCCCCTGGGCACCATTTATCCAGCACCTTTTTAAAACCCCGCAGCTTGCTGTGTGGGTTTGGTGGTTTCTTTTTCTGCGTTGGGTTCAATACCCCGCAGAAAAAAGGTGCTGGATTTATGATAAAATAGGTAAGTTTGGGCTTGTGGCGGAATGGTATACGCGTACGCTTGAGGTGCGTATTCCGAAAGGAGTGGAGGTTCAAGTCCTCTCAAGCCCACCATGGACTCGTAGCTCAGTTGGTTAGAGCGCCTCGTTTACACCGAGGAGGTCAGAAGTTCGACTCTTCTCGGGTCCACCACGTCAGACGTGGTTCACCAAGTCCAGTCAAGGCGGGACGCTACATTTACAATGTAGATGTTAGAGGTTCGAGTCCTCTAGTGTCCACTTTTGAGGAATTTTTTGCCCCATGTTGCTACGGTCTTGACCATAATAAAGTACACAGCGTTGGCAAAAAGACCTACTCCCAAAGAGAGCACTAACAATTCTTGCGAGTAAAAAAGATCAAGGGAATCTTCCAAAACCCGCGATGGGTCTGTGAATATATGCCAAGAGTTGGTTCTTTGTATTCCTCCAAGCACAACACCAAAACCTACGATAAGATTTAATATAAAAATTGCAATTAGAGCTGGTTGTATTCTTTTTTTGTTTTTTCCCTGAAGAAGTTTTTGGAAAAAATAAATTGCAACAACAAATGTAACAATTCCGACAATTGAAAAAAGTCCGTATTGAATAAGCAGTATGACTCTAAATAAATTATCAACTTTTGTCCAGTCTTCAAATAAATGCGTAATATCAGTCAATATATAAATAGTATTGGGAAGAAAGATAAACCAAACAAAACCATACAAAAGTTTGGCAAATCTTGAGCGCACCTTGGTCATGAGCCATCCAAACAAAACCGCAATTAAAGCCAAAAAGGAATTGAACCAAATGAAATCGAAGTTGCGCAAAAAAACACTCACGTTTTCTATTGTATACCCCTTCGCTTCCAAAATTCAAACTTATAATGCCCAATCCTCCTTCGCTAAAGCTACGGAGGCATATACCATTTTTTTGCAAAATGATTGCGGAGTGGTATAGATGCATTAAGCGTAAATCCAAAAAATCAAATCTCAAAATATTTGGTCGAGGAGACCGCAAGAGTTTATAAGAACTAATGGAAAAGTGCCGAGGCTCAGAATCGAACTGAGATAGCCTGTTCTTCAGACAGGTGCCTTGACCAACTTGGCTACCTCGGCAAGCATTTTAGAGCGGTGGAGGGGATTTGAACCCCCGACCTCTTCCTTGGCAAGGAAGCGTTCTGCCACTGAACTACCACCGCAATACTTTGCAGTATATACCACTCTGCTTTGATTTTGCAACTTTTTGGTATATACCTACCGTAGCTTTGCCTCTTCGCCCAGTAGGCTTCGGAGGCACACAGTCAAATATTCGCTGTGCCCTTCCGTAGCTTTAGCGAAGGAGGGTTTGGTATACCCCCTTGCAATTTGAAAGCAAAGGGGTATAGCAAGAACCGTTTTTTAGCTCAAGCTTATGATAACATATAAATCCAGCACCTTTTTTCTGCGGGGTATTGAACCCACGCAGAAAAAGAAACCACCAAACCCACACAGCAAGCTACGGGGTTTTAAAAATGTGCTGGATAAATAATAGTGAGAAAATTAATCTTTTTTGTTATACTAATATTTGCAGCAACTGTTGTGTTTGTGTTGCTTAATACGAATCGAACAACAAGATCAGTTTTGAAGGTTAAGAAAGAAACAGCAGAGAAAGTAAACTCGAATATGAAAATAATGAGTTTGGCATTTGGACATAATTTGAAAATTCCTGGAAAATATACGTGTGATGGAGAAAATGTTAATCCCCCACTCGAATTTTTGGACGTGCCAGAGAATGCAAAAAGCTTGGTTTTAATAGTAGATGATCCAGATGCACACTCTAAAACCTGGGTACATTGGGTTGTTTTTAATATAAATCCAAAAACAACAAAGGTTAATGAAGATAGTATTCCTCAAGGTGGTATCGAAGGCAGGACGGATTTTGGTAAACCCGGCTATGGCGGTCCTTGTCCCCCAAGCGGTACCCATAGGTATTTTTTTAAACTATATGCTTTAGATTTAATAATTCCTTATTTAGATATACTAGTCAACAAAAAAATGGTCGAAGAGGCAATGAAAGGACACATTGTTGATAGCGCAGAGCTTATAGGTTTGTACGGCAGGGAGTAACAGGCGTGCTGTCGTTAACCTAATAGATCAAGATTATAGATTCACATTTCAAGAAGAACTCGTCTCGCTACTTGATCCAAATGATCCATGCGCTATTCTAGATATTCGAGATATTCGGACAGTCGAAATAGAAAGGATGGTAAGAGGGGGCTTATCGCAGGAGCGAGGGAAATACTTGGAAAAGAATGACCAAAATTCCAGATGGGTACGATTATCACACATCGGAGGTGATCTGGCTTCACACATCGGAAGTTTTCTGGGATGCGAGTTTATAGTAGGAAGTTTTGGTTTTTGCCGAATATCTCAGATTATTGCTCAAGGACAAAGAATTACTTACAAACTTTTATGAACAATTCAATCCAGATTTTACAATGAATTCCTCAAAATGAGATCTCATTTATAGTATCGATTTATTGCTGCCATGGCTTAACTAAGTCGATAGCTTATAACTTAAATTCTTGTCGTAAGCCACTGTCATCTCCAATGTTTTCAGCTGCAATTAGACGCATTTCGTCTTTTGATAATCCGAAAAAATCTTGCAGCAGTTCCATTTCTGCCCTGCATTCAAATGGATAAGCCCACACGCTTTTTTGAAGCGGAAGAAAGCCTAATTCTTTTAGTTTTCCCCTTAGCGCTTCTCGGGAGATTTTTCGTGTCTGTGGGATATCGAACATAAGAAGACGCCATTTTCTGTCCCATCGTTTTGGTCTTGTAATTCTGAGTTTATCGATTTGGAAAATTCCCGCTCGTTTCTTCCCTTCCTGTGTAAGAGAGATATAGATTTGACGATTAACTGTCTGAATTTCTATAAAACCCTGTTTTCTAAGCCTATAAAATGCATCCGAGACTTTACGTTTTGGATATTTTTTCAGTTTTTCGTATCTTTTTATAACATTCGGTACAAAATAAGGAGAATTTGCTGCTACAATAATAGCTCCTACAACAAGAAGTCCTGACAAAAGATCTTTTACGATTTCAGATTTCGGTTTTGTAAAATAATATTTGTATTTTCTAATATTTTTCACTCTTTCTATATATTTTCTATATATTATATTATCGTTTTATTTATGCCATGGCAAGAATAAGACGATAAGTTTACTGATTCTCTCTCGAAACCCTCTCGATGACGCGCTAGGATGCTTTACGATTGTACCTGCGGTGTAACTGATAGTTTATAGTAGGAAGTTTTGGTTTTGGTTTTGCCGAATTTTTCAAGGAATCCTTTTCCCACAAACGAATGTACAAACGAATGTAGCCTTGCACCTTTAAGGTGTAGCCTCATTTATTTATTATAACAGGTGCAGGGATCATTACAGGATGTTGGGCATTGATCGATTGCCACTGTAACCACCCCTTTATACTACTGTATTGTGCTATAATTTCATCTGTCAATAGGAATTAATTATTGGGAGATCGTCTAATGGTAGGACGTAAGACTTTGGATCTTACTATTCAGGTTCGAATCCTGGTCTCCCAGCAGGATAGATCCAGCACCTTTTTTCTGCGGGGTATTGAACCCACACGCAGAAAAAGAAACCACCAAACCCACGCAGCAAGCTGCGGGGTTTTAAAAAGGTGCTGGATAAATCCCCCATTTTTTAAATATGGTTATTTCCTATTGATATGAAAAGGAATAATCGGTATATTAAAATAATGTTGTCGGAAATAGATAAATCTAAAAAAATACTTGTGATGCTTGGGGTAATGAGCGCAATGCTTTTGGCAGCGCTCGATCAGACAATTATAGCCACTGCAATGCCAAGAATTGTTCAGGAATTCAGTGGCTTGGAACATTTGTCTTGGGTTTTTATAGCGTATCTACTTGCTTCAACTGTTGTGGTGCCTATCGCCGGAAAATTATCAGATATTTTTGGCCGAAAAATTTTTTACATAGTATCAATAATTATATTTTTGGTAGGCTCTATAATGAGCGGATTATCCCAGAGTATGACGCAGCTAATCCTCTTCCGCGGGATTCAGGGTATAGGAGGAGGGGCAATAATCTCAAACTCCCTTGCGATAATTGGCGATCTTTTCCCGCCAAGCGAGCGTGGGAAATGGCAGGGGATGTTGGGAGGGGTATTTGGTTTGGCCTCAGTTGTAGGGCCAATGCTCGGTGGATGGCTTACAGATAATGCTTCTTGGAGATGGACTTTTTTCATAAATGTGCCAGTTAGCGCATTAGCTCTGGGATTAATTTTTTTCTTGATGCCAAAAGTTGCGCTAAGCACAAAAGACAAATCTATAGACTTTTTGGGATCAATAACTTTAACAATAGGATTGACGACACTTTTACTGGGATTTGTTTGGGGTGGAAATCAATATGAGTGGAACTCAAGACAAATTATTGGTTTATTCGCAGCTTCAGCAGTCTCTTTTGTAAGTTTTGGTGTGATAGAACAGAGAGTAAAAGAACCGATTCTTCCTTTAAGTCTATTTAAAAATTCTATATTTTCTGTCTCAATGTTAATCGTTTTTCTTCTCGGAGTTGGAATGTTTGGGGCAATTTTATATATTCCGTTATTTGCTCAAATTGTCTTGGGAATTTCAGCTACTAACTCAGGAACTGTACTCACTCCTTTGATGCTGGGTTTGATATTTGCAAGCGTAATATCGGGTCAGCTGATTTCCCGTACAGGGAGGTATAAATTTTTCACAATTATAGGATTGTCGATTATTCCTACTGCTTTGTATTTGTTGTCAACCATGGATTCCCATACGACACAATTTGCATTAGTTCTTCGGACAATATTTGTCGGTGTTGGTTTTGGAATTACGATGCCTATCTTTACAATTGTTGTCCAGAATGCTTTTGAACACTCAAAATTAGGTGTTGTTACTGCATCAACTCAGCTTTTTAGGTCAGTCGGAGGAACAGTTGGAGTTGCAATAATGGGTGGGATTTTAAATAGTTCTTTGTCTGCCAAACTTAACCAACTTTCGGAGAATAAATTTATGCAGACTCTTGCAAGATTTAATCCCAATTTTTCACCAGAAAATATTAATATCAACAAGTTACAAGAAGTCTTATCCCAAGCAGGACAATTGGAAATTCAATCCAAACTCTCAATTTTACCGCCTCTAATTCAAGTTGATGTTACGCAGACTTTTTATGAATTTGCGGCGAAAATAAAAGACATGATTGCCTCCTCTATAGGAGAAGTATTTCTCATAAGCTCTCTTCTTACGCTGATTGCATTTGCAGCAGGATTTTTCCTAAAAGAAATTCCGCTTAGGAAATTTCATGCTGTTAGGTCTGGACTAGAAAAGGCAGGAGTGGAAATTGCAGTTGAAGAGGGAGAATTCAGAGCAAAAGACGAACCTCAGATTTAAATTGATATAATTATTTTTAGAGTGTGATACAAAATAACAACACTTCTGTTATAGAAGGAATATTTAATGCAATTACCCATGGAATCGGAATAATATTAAGCGCTGTTGGTTTGGTGATACTTTTAAAATTGGCGGGAGAGAATTACAATTCGGCAAAATCTTGGCTTTAGTGTTTTTGGCGCTGTAGTTATTTATTGTTATTTGGTTTGGGAGGTAGTATTTGTCATTTTTTTGCTATGTTTGCGTATAGTGCAAAATAAGGTATAAATGTGGTATAATATAACCTCTGATAACCATTAATCCAACCAAACGAATGCCCTTATGTAGTCAGTGTGGAAGAAAGCTAATTTTCGTGGGAAAAACCGAAACAAACGACACTTTTTCCAAAGTAGTTACCACAATTTATAGATGTTCTGATAATATATGTCAGGAAGGAATCGATAAAAGAACTAGAGCTAGAATAAAACTTCAAAAAGAACAAGATTCTGCAAAAAAGGCTCGAATTAAAACAAAAATGAGGCTAAATAAGAAAAAGATTCTGCGCTAGTCCTTGGAAAGCTTATCTTTAAAATAATCTACCCAGGGAATAACGCTTGGATCTTGGTTGTAAATAATTGCAAGATAAAATGTAAGGTATCCTCCAAAAGAAAGGGCATAGAGTGTTTGTTCAAATGCTGTATCGCCTAAAATTTTAATTTCAACAGTAGGGATGTTATTTTTTGCTATTACCTCTTTAGTTAAAGTAAACCTTTTCTGTATTGTTGGATTATAGAGAGATGATCGTAGAAATAAGAATTTCAGAATTCTTTCTTTTGGATGGAGCAATCCTTCCATAAGGTGATGGTTGAGTTCGGGAATAAGGGAATAAGCAGAAAAATTTTTGGCTGTTTCGTTAAATTGATTTCGCAATGCATGGGCATTTCCCGCTAAATGGCTTGATGACACAATAACCGGGATTTTTTCAACAAACTGTTCAGAAGTTTTCTTTGCAATTAGATCTATTGATTTATTGTTCCTTTCAAGAAAATCTATAGCAGCATTTACAGTATTGCCTGAAAGGACAATAAAACCTATTTTTACAAGTATTCCTATATGTCCGGCAATCATGTATCCTTGTCCAAGACGGGGTTGACCTGCGGGATTGAACTTGGGATTAAATAAATAAGAGAAACAATTATTGGCTTTAGCAAATTCGGCGAGTTTTGATCCATCAGATGAAACAGCCGTAATCTTTGCTTTTCTTGCGAGCGCTTGGTTAGCGCATGAAATTGTTTCGTCTGTTGACCCTGAATAGCTAGATAGCATGACAAGGGTGTTTTCGTTTACGTATGCTGGAAGAGTATTGCCATTAACAAGCTCAAATGGAACAGGTAGAGAATTGGCAAACAAGGCTTTTATAAAATATGCAGCATATGCTGAACCTCCCATGCCGCATAGTATAATATTTTGTGCTTTTTTGTATTCTTCCGGGAAGCTTAACGCTTGCGTTTCCTCCCATGCTTGCCTGAATTGTTTCGCAAGCTCACCAACAGAAGAATACACATTTCCCTTATCGATTTTTGCTATTGAGGTTTTGTTATCTAAATCAATCATAGTTTGCTATACCATGTTATCGCTATTTACTTTTTTGAAAAGCAAAACCACAAAAACCCACTCTTTGTGTTTTAATGTTTTCTTCCTAACTATACTAGCTCATCCCGGGATGAATAAGACCACCTGCGATGCAGATTTATCCCGCACCGATTTGGTGCTGGATTTACTTCTTGTTCCAATTTGCCAATGCCAATACACCGGACAAACCAACCAATATATATACAATTTTTTCCAATCCGGCCACTGAGCCCAAAACTATTTTAACTACATTAAGATCAAGAAGACCAACCAAACCCCAGTTGAGTGCTCCAACTACGACTAGAATATTTGCTACTTGCTGAAGTCCTTTCATTTAATTCACCTCCCTTCTTTGCCTCGCCGAAGTCCAGCCAAAGGCGGACGGAGGCGGGCCTCACATTTAGTATAGACATATATGTAAAAACATGTCAATACCCGTGTGGTAAAATAATTTAATGAGATTTGGCAAGAATTTATACGAAGTGTATCTAACTGCATTAATTATTCTTTTCACTATTAGCTCTATTTTTGTCTATCAAAAATTTTTTGATTCAAAACAAGTCATTATTTCTCCCCTTCCTAACTTCTTAACAGCATTTGCAAACAATCAAGTATCCACATTGGATTTATAATTGCAATGAATAACAAAGCAAAAGCTTTAGGTCCTGAAAATACCCATTTTATCAATCCCACAGCTTTTGAAGGAGATGGCAGTCAATACACAACAGCCTCAGATTTGCTGGTTATAACAAATTACGCTTTTCAATTCGTAACAAAAGTATGATACTTGATAGTATTAGACAATTGTACAGAAGTGTAGTTGAACAAACCTATATTTTAAGTTACAATATAAAGCGGATTTAGAAGCTGGGGTGGTGGAATGGTAGACACGAGGGCCTTAAGAGCCCTTATCGGAAACGGTGTGAGGGTTCGACTCCCTCCCTCAGCACCGCGTAAAGCGCTTCGCGCCACGTGGCAAGCACTATTTAAAACGTGATTTTGAGCGAAGCGAAAAATTTTACGTCGGGGGTTAGCTCAGTTGGCTAGAGCGCGCGGTTTGGGACCGTGAGGTCGGAGGTTCAAATCCTCTACCCCCGACAAAAAAGAAAAATTTAAGATACAATTTAATATAAGCGCGGGATTAGTTGATCGGCTCAACATCACCTTTCCAAGGTGAGAAGAGGGGTTCGACTCCCCTATCCCGCTCAAATTAATTGGGGGTTTTGAAGCTTTTTACGATAATTAAAACCATTGCTATAAATGGAACTGCCAGAAGAGCTCCTAAGATCCCCAAAAATTTGCTTCCGATCAGAACTCCGATAATTACAACCATTGGGCTTAGTCCAACAGCTTTTTCCATTATTTTTGGCACCAAAATGTTATTTTCCAGCATTTGCAGCAAAATATAAAAAACCACGACAGATATAGCAACTCCCGGAGATATAGTTAAGGCGACAATAATAGCCGGTACCGCAGAAATGATCGGTCCAATTGTGGGTACAATTTCCAGTATTCCTGCCAATAACGCCAGAGGAAGAGCAAAGGGAAGTCCAAGAAGTGTTAATCCAACCCATGTACAAAAGCCAATGGTAAACGAAAGAATTAACTGTCCCCGTAACCATAATCCTATTTTCCTTTCAATTTGAGCTATAGTTTCCCTTCCTCTTTCCTGATACTTTTTGGGCAATAATATTATAAATTGATCTTTCATCATTTTTCTTTCTAGCATGAGATAAAAACTGATTACAAGTATTGTAAGTATAGAAAAAACTCCGCTGAAAATTTTACCCGTAACGCTCAGAGCATTTTTACCAATAGCATTTATATCGGATTCAAAAACATTATTGATATTGGAAACATCAATATTGAGATTAAAAATCTTGGCTACCTGATTGATATATTTTGGGAAATTGCTGAAAAGTAGCTGTATTTGAGACGCAAAGAAAGGCACTAATGGAAAGATTAGCAAAACCAATATTGCTATTGTCAAAAAATATGGAATTAATACCGAGAAAATCCGGGGGATTCGTTTTTTAGTCAAAAAATCCGAGAAAGGAGTTAGCACAGCCATTATTATATAAGAGATAAAGATAATAATTAGTATTCCGCTTAATTCAACAGCAAGCCAAAAAAGACCCAGTATAATAAGCATCACAAGAAACTGGTTGTGAGTTAAATAATTAATAATGGGATTTTTCATACTTCAATTAAATTCAGTATGACCTCATTCGAGTCTGAGCCTGAGGGCTCATCCCTCAGAGTCGAAGACCTGAGCGTAGTCGAATGGGTCATAAACTAGTATATGTAGTATACGTAAGGATGCCGATATTGTCAAAGAGTGGGTAAATATTGTAAAATACACATGTATGCCCTCGTAGCTCAACGGATAGAGCAGTTCCCTTCTAAGGAAAAGACTAGAGGTTCGATTCCTCTCGGGGGCACATATGTTTCCTATTTCCGATTCTCATCCGGGAGGTCGCTTTCCACTTGTAAATATTATTCTTATCGCTTTTACTATTTTTGTTTTTATAGGGCAGCTTTTATCACAAGATTCCGAAGCATTTATCAGAGAGTTTGCTTTGATTCCAGGCTTTGTCGACTTTGGCGAACCGACTACGTTAATACCATTTATTACTGCAATTTTTCTTCACGGTGGATTTTTACATATTGTTTCCAATATGTGGTTTTTGTGGGTTTTTGGAGATAATGTTGAAGCCCATTTTGGATTTTTATTGTTTACTATGGTTTATTTTATTTCTGGTGTAATTGGCAATTTGGTAGAGTATATGCTTATGTCTTCATCCTCCATTCCCATGCTTGGTGCATCTGGTGCTGTTGCTGGTGTTTTGGGTGCATATTATGTACTTTTTCCTCATTCAAAAATTAAAACACTCATTCCGTTTTTTGGTTTTGTGAACATAGTTAGTATCCCTGCGTCTTTTATGCTTGGGTATTGGTTTATATTGCAACTTTTTTCTGGAGCGGTTTCGCTTCCGTTTTCGGGCGAGGTAGGAGGCATTGCTTTCTTTGCGCATGTTGGAGGATTTGTGACAGGAGTTGTATTTGCTAAATTTTTTAAAGGAAAAGAGCAAGGTTTTTCATAGCTATGCAAGATATGGGCAAAACTATTTTTTTCTTTGGAGCGATTTTACTTCTTTTGGGAGCATTTCTTACCTTTGGGTCAAAAATTCCATTTATCCAGCACTTTTTTTCTGCGGAGTTTTAAAAAGGTGCTGGATAAAACCATTTGTCAAAATCACCTTAAAATCCACGGTAACAAACTCGACTCGCTGACTCGCATCGCTTTGCGGGCGAAGCGGGAGCTTTGGTGAAGCGAGGTAGAATGACGGAGATGTGAAGCTTGTACAAGAATCTTAATTTCAAGTTACATAATAGTTTCAGTTAGCAGTATCTGTTCGAAAGAATTTTTATTAGCTTTGATTACAGTATTTGTTGACAAAATGGAGCCAAAGGCTTATTCTGTCTTTAAGCATGAAAAGGGCTAAAAGAAAGAAAAAGGTTAGAATTGAAGATCTATCAGTATCGAAAATTGATGAATCTCTAATTTTAAACATCTCTAAAAGTCTAGCAAAGCAAATTGATAAAAAAGAATTTGAGAAAAAGTACGCTTCTGTTAAAACTATATTAACGTTAGTTGGAGCTGGGGTATTCTTGGCAGCATCTTTAGTTGTTCCAAATCTTCCACGTGCTCTAAAACCCTTTTTAAATAATCAGGAGGAATATGAGGTTTGGAAGAGATTTAATATACCTTATCTCAAAAGAACCGTCTATCGCTTGGAGCAGCAAAAATTAGTAGAGATTATAGAAGAGAAAGATCTCCAAGTTATAAAAATAACAGAGTTTGGGAAAAGAAGAATCTTAAAACATGCTATAGATGAACTTTTAGTAGAGAAGCCTAGAGTGTGGGATGGAAAATGGAGATTGGTAAGTTATGATATCCCAGGGAACTTAAAGCAGCTACGTAAGATGTTTAGGGAACGTCTTTGTGTATGGGGATTCTTTCCGCTTCACGAAAGTGTGTTGCTTCATGCATATCCCTGCGAAAAGCAAGTTGAGTTTTTAAGGGCGTATCTAGGAGTTGCTGAATATATTCGCATATTTACGGTTTCGAAAATTGAAAACGACAAGCCGTTCAAAGATTTCTTTGGAATATAAATATAAAATAATTAAAGCGATTTTATATTAAAAGAAAAGACTTTACGGAAATAGGTAAAAGTAAACAGAAAAAGACAATTTAGAGCCAAAGGCTTATTTTGTCAATTTTTAAATCATAGGTGTTTGATGGTTGGACGAGACTACGCGAGTGATTGAACCCCAATTTCCACTATGGTATACTTTCACTGGATATTTGAATATTTGAGACTTGTTGATTGATAGATTATTCATGGTGGTATTAGCTCAATGGTTAGAGCATCAGGTTGTGGACCTGAGGGTTGACGGTTCGAGTCCGTTATACCACCCCAAACTTTTTAGCCCAGCAGGAATATATAAAATTATTTCTACCCTCGATAGAAGTCGAACTTTTTGTGGCACACGCTCTATACATTAAATTTTTCTTTAAAAAAGTGATTATAAGCATAATCAAATGATATATCAGCTCCTAAAAGGCTACTTAGAAGGGTATAAATTCCATGGACTTTATAATAAATTTGCGCTCTTTGTAAGAAAAATTTGTCTTTAGCTCCCTCGTATTTTTCATACGCCATTTCTGCATATTCAGACCCGAAGTCATAAAACACTTCAAAGTTCCTTGCTGGATCACCGACCATGTAATCACTAAAGTCGATCACTCCTACCCCAGAGTTATCTTTATTCCATAAAACATTGTATACATATAAATCTCCATGGACTGCACAAGTATTTGGAATATTTTGCAAAAACTTTTTAGACTCTTTGTAAAAATTCTGTATTATCCTGATTTTTTTTCTCAGAAAGCTTCGGGAACAGTTTTTCTTCCAGTTCATGCTCAATTTTTGTCTCTATCGGAATATAATCTTCTCTTTTTCCAGGTTTGTATTTTTTAAAGTCATTAAGACTGATTCTATGCAAATCGTTTACAAATGCGATAAGTTGACTTACTATTTCTTCTTTACTCTCTCTGCTTAAATACCTGAAAGTAGATGGCGTTAATATTTTACCTGTAATAATATTATATCCAGCAAAATCACCACTCTTTGAGATATAGGAATAGTGGGGAATATGTACTGTTACTTTGGTTTTGAGGAAATTCAAAAAATCAATTTCATATGGAAGATGATTTATAGCTTGTTTAGCTCTTGGGAAACGAAATACAACCTCATCGTTGATGATAAATACATCATTGCCAAACGCCCATTTTAGATATAAATATTTAGCAATCTTTATAGAAAATTCCTCCTCAATTTGTTTTAAGTATATATTTACGTCTTTATGGAGCGGCATGTCATAGAAAGGAGGAAGCATAGTAAAGAGTGGTAAATTATTCATAGACTAATAGTTAAAGTATAGCAAAAAACTACTTGGTTAATTTGAGGGTGCTTAGCATTTGGTTGAAAAGGCTCGCAAATGAATCTTTAGCATTAAAGATAATCGTATTTGATCCGAAAGGAACGATAACATTGGTGGACTTGTTACCATTAGAGTCTTTACTGTTTTTCTTTGTAGCGCTAACAGAGGCGACGATCATAGATTCCCCCAGCTGTGGATCAAGAGCCAGAGCTTCTTTGTTTGTTCTCGTACCATAGGAAAGAGTTATTGATAAAGTTCCCGCTTTTGTTGCCGCTGGATTAAATACGACATATTCCAAAATTTTTGGATCTTGCTGAATAGTTATTTGAGCGGTCCAGCTGGGTGGATATTTTATGGAATAGGAGTACTTGGCGCTGACAAATGCGCTCCAGGTGGCCGTTGGATCTTTCTTTAAGGACGTAGGCGGTGTTAATGTTGGTGTTGGTGTCGATGTCGGCAGGGAAGGAGAAACTATTGGT
>Ga0213870_1000551_pt1 | contig 17448 bp, 17 predicted proteins | sample WICALVC2017_Meta_FD_160119 | JGI IMG/M metagenome (GOLD analysis project Ga0213870, IMG submission 160119) | Freshwater microbial communities from subterranean cave lake in Wind Cave National Park, South Dakota, United States - WICALVC2017 | ecosystem: Environmental > Aquatic > Deep subsurface >... | reverse complement strand
TCAGTTGGTGGGGCTTGCCGTACTCGCGGCGATAGGCCGCCGCCAGGGCGGCCTCAATGGTTTTGATCACCGTTTCCTTGGGCAGTGACTTTTCGTCGCAAATTTGGTTGATGGCGGCGATGAATGGTGAGATGGGCATTTTAACTTCTTACGCTTCGCTCAGTCAAATGCAAAATTTAAAATTCAAAATGCAAAATGACTGGCGGATGATTGGTTATTTGATGCTAACAAAAATGGCGGACCATGTCCACCATTACTGTCATTACTGATAGTTTCAGTATGACAGGTTCTTATGGCTTGTCAAGCTTTCTCATCACCACGTTCCACTGGCCGGGGATGGAGTTACCGTTTTCGCGGGAGCGTTCGTCGTTCGTCTCAAGGATTGCCAAATTGTTTTGCTTGGCGAGCCACTGAAGTTCAGCGAGCGAGTAGCTATGATTGGGGGCAGAGGTTTCGCCATATTTTCTAATCCTATTTTCAAGGTATTGTACCAGATAATATAGCAGGCGCCGAGGTATTGATCAAGTAGTGACAGCGTGCTATGCTGATTCAGATATACCTGAATAATCCAAAGAAAGTAAGTGAGTAGTGATGAGATGGATCGTGCTGTCAGTACTAAGTCTCGTGTTAGTTCAGGTGGCGTCTGCCCAACTCAACCCTGGTGATGATTCCAAATTCATCGAGGATGTCAACTACTCTGATTACTCAACCGTAAAGCCGGGTGAGAAAATTACCAAGAAGTGGAAAATCAAGAACACTGGCTCAGTGGAGTGGAAAGGTAGGTACCTGTCTCGGATTGGCGATCTCAACGAGGGGTTCAAGTCTGAAAAGTGGATCTCGATCAAGGACACCAAGCCAGGACAGGATTGCATTCTCGAGGTGCCAATGACCGCGCCGACTAAGGTCGGTGGTCCCTACAAAGCGGAGTTCAAGATGGTCGAGCTCCGAGGTGTTGATAAGAAGGGTGGTAAGGTCGTCAAGGTGAAAGAGGAAGTTTTCCTCTTCCCAAACAAGATCGCCGTCTTCATCCTGGTATATGTGAAGGAGTGGTAGCCGAGATGTATAATACCCAGAAAATATTTGTACTGGTTTGCTTGCCGCTTACTGCCTTGTTATTCATTCCAGTGATTTTACAAGACTTGTTCTGGCAACCACAACCGTTTCTATCTCTGCCGTTCAATCAAGGGACGAAGTTCAAGATCACCGAGGGGAGACGGTATAGTGAGGAAGAAAAAGCAATTCATGGCTACTCTCTCCACTACGGGATCGATTATGCCCTGGAGCGCAACAGCCCGATCTTGGCACCGGCTGATGGAGTGGCGATTGCCTCGTTCCACTTGGCATTTGCTAGTAAGCTCGGTGGTTCAGCAGTTTGGAATGCTGACGAGGCGAGGCAATATCAGGGCAAGTTCGTTGGCTTTGGGCTTGGCAACTTTGTCCAGCTCTGGTGTCAAGAGCAGAAAGTGTACGTTCAGCTTACCCACCTTGAGAGGGTGGCTGAGAGTATCCCTTTCTATAAACCGACCAAGCGGGGCAATGGCTGGGATCCCACGGTACTCTATCAGTCAGTGGAGCAGATAATTAAGGTGGGTAAGCCGGTCAAACGAGGTGATGTGCTTGGTTTTGCCGGTGATTCTGGTTGTTCCTGGGGTTACCTTGAGGAACCTGGTAAATCGCGTCCTGCCTCAAAGCAATATCCTTCCTGGGATGAGGTCCACGTTCACCTTGAGGTTTTCCAGAGAGGGCAGGGTTATGGCAAGAAGATGCGTTTTGACCCTTATGGACTTGACGACCAGGCACCTGCTTACCAGCAGCCCGATTCAAAAAAGCCAGGTTTTCTCTGGCTGACTGACCCGGATGGTAACATTTTGCACGCGAAATAGCTCTCTTTGACTTCGTGCGGCGCCGCGCCCTGATGGGCAGGCGCCTTTTTTATTTCTTCGAGAACCAGTAGAGCAAAGGAAATACAATAGTGGCGGTTAAGATTCGCCCAAGGCGTTTTGGTTCTATCACCAGCCGCCAGAGCCACTCAAGGCCAAGCGTACGCAAGATGTATGGCGCTCGCGGTGTGGCGCCGGCAATCATATCAAATGCCCCGCCTACCCCCATTGCCACGGGAACTTTGGCATTCTTTAGGAGTTGCGTGATAAAAAGGTCTTGCTTGCCCATTCCTAACGCCACCAAAGCGATATCTGGCTTAGTTCGCTCAATCTCCCGAATGAGCGATAAGTTAACCCTTAGGGTTGTTGAACCATGAACCCTAAGGGTTCCAGGTTTGATGTCGTCGAGCGGGTCAACCATTGCAATAACGCAACGGGGGTGGATCAACTTGAGCCGGGCAGCAGTTTTTGGTGTTATTTCTCCCCTACCCCCTAGTAACGCCAGTCTGTATCCCCTATCCTCTGATAGCTTGGCCAGTTGCCAAATCAGATCCACTCCAGTCACCCGTTCCTTGAGTTTTGCCAGTTTTACCAACCCGACCCCGTCCGGAACTCTTAAATCAGCCTGATTGATAATGTTACGTAACTTTTTGTCACTTTGCGCACGCACAATGTATTCTGGGTTGACCGTAACGATGTGCCTGCCCCGACCGAAGCGTCGGGGGTGTGACCGTTTAGAACGTATAAATCGTTCGATCTTTGCAACCGCTTCCTCAAATGTCACATTGTCGACCTCAACACCAATAACTATCATTGTTGTATTTTAACAGATATCAGCGGGTGGCGAGCCAGGACCCGCTAACTCCTCCCCACTTCCTCCAGCACCGCTAATGTTTCCTTCGCCGCTCTCCGCCAACTAAACGAATTCGCTCTCACTCTCCCTTTCAAAATCTGACTTTTTCGAAAATCGCTCTTGTGAAGCAGTTTAGATAGTGCGGCTGCCATCTCAAGCGGTTTGGAAGGCTTCGCCAAAATCGCGCCATTACCGGCAATTTCCGGAAGGCTGGTTTGCGAGGAAGCCACCACCGGCACGCCGGCGGCCATTGCCTCAAGCACTGGTAGCCCAAAACCCTCAAACCACGATGGAAAGAACAAAATATCAGCGCGCTTCAGCAGAATGGGATAATCCCGCTCGCCGACATAGCCAAGCTCAATCACATCTTTGCGTACTTCATCTGGTAAAGCGTTAATTTTTTCCTTAATTTTCTCGTAGCCCCACCCCGGCCTGCCAGCCAGCACCAGCTTATGAGCCACTGACTTTTCCTCGCGCAGCAGCCGGTAGGCCTCGATCATGCCATCAACATTTTTTTTAAGCTCAAGCCGTCCGACAAAGAAAATATAGGGCGGGGTAATACCGTGCGGCAGGGCCATTTCCCGTTCTTTTTCCGTTGCCGGCCGAAATTTTTCTTTGTCAAAGCCGTGGTAGATTACGCTGATTTTGCGCGGGTCAATTGGCAGGTGACGAATCAGGTCTCGCTTGGTGTAGTTAGAGGGCGTGATGATTTTGGCGGCGTGCTTGGCAGAGTAGTTGAGCGAAAAGTTGTGGTAGAGCCGCTCGAGCGGGGTGTATAGCTCTCCGAAGTGGACGAAACCGAGGTCGTGGATTGTCACCACCATTTTCCTGTGATGGACAATTGGAATAGTGTGGGCTGGTTCGAAGATCACATCAGGAGTGGGCTTGCCGCGGACTAGTTCTGCTGAAAGACGAACTTGCGACCAAAGTCGCGGAAAAGGCATTATTTTCCAGCGGAAATTTTTGGGCAGGTTGGCAAGGCTGCCTTGCGGCTCGGTTGGCGCGTAAAGGATGTACTCGTTCTGCTCGTCAAGTTGAGCGAGGGCTTTGATAATTTCCTGAGAATAGTACTCAGTGCCGGTTTTGAACCGTTTGACCGCCCGCGAGGCATCGATCCCGATTAACATACCAACCATTTTACTCTGTGAAATGGTAAATCTCAAATCCAAATTTCAAATATCAAAAAAAGAGGCGTAATGCCTCTAGGAGTGTGGGACTCGGTTTAGGGAGCTATTGAGATACCAGCTTGGCATCATCCGGCGCGATTCGCACTTCGAATTCAATGCCATTGGTTTCAAAATCTTCTATCGCTTTGCGGAGTGTTTTGGCACTCTCCGGTGAGAGATCTGCAAGTGTATCTTTTGCCCATTGTTGATACACTTGTCTTTCTGAGTCTGAGAGTTGCTTGGCTCTGAGTTTTTGGTAGGCCTCCCAAAAATCGCTGATAATCCTAAGCTCGGTTTTGCTGAAAAATAGCGTCCTCATCGCCACCAGCCCTTGGAAAAAGATATTGACAGATTGGGAAGTAGCCTTCCTCTATACTATACCACAAAAAAGAAAAAAGGGCACCCCGCCAGTCAATGATACCAGAGTTGTTACCGATGTATCTCAGTCTCCGCAGGCCCTTCCTTCGAACCCGTTAAGAGCTGGTGAACTAGCCGGATTATTGCTAAGATCAAGTAACCGTGACCGTTAATTCGCGACCGCTAATTAAAGGTAACAGTAGACCAAGCGGGCGGGTTCCTGGAAAGGTTGGCCGCGAGATTTTAATGACCCTCACGCAGCTAGGAATCGTCCTGCTTAATCAACTTTACGAGGCGGGGCGGTATCCTCGGCGGAGGCGTTTAAGTTACCGGTCAATCAATCGTTCCGTTGACCGATTACAACGCCGTGGTTTAGTTGTAATATCCGATCGTGGGGCCAAAAGATCCCTAGAAATCACTAAAGAGGGCCGATTCTTTGCTGAAATGCTCATTAAACTCCCCGCCAAGCTCACCAAGCAGTTTCGCTGGGATGGCAAGTGGCGGTTGATCATTTTTGATATCCCCGAACGGCACAAGGTGGTTCGTGACGTATTGCGTGCTAAAATCCAGGAACTAGGATTTGTACAACTTCAAAAGAGTGTTTTTATTACCCCTTGGCCATGCAAAACTGTCGTAGAGCAAATCCAAAAAGTGTACCGCGCAGATCGATATATCAGATACATTGAAGCTAGTTCATTCGATGGGAGCGAGGCTTTTAGGAAAAAGTTCCAGGTCTGATAATTACCCGGAGTTAAAAGAACCCCGAAACGAAGAAGGAATCAAAAGTACCAGAATAGTACCAGAATACCACTTAATTAGCGGTCGCTAATTAAGTGGTACAAATTGCTTGAGGGTTTGTTAGTAGCACTATCCTTAGAGCACTATCCTTAGCGGCTGGAGACCAGGGTGCGGCGGTAGGTTTCGAGGTTGTCCAGAGCAATACCAGTGCCTTTAATGATACAAAGCTCTGGTTCTTCCGCCACCTGGCATGGTACACCGGTGATTTTGGTAAGCAAACTGTCAAAGTTGCGCAGCTGGGCAGAGCCGCCGGTCATCACGATTCCTTTGTCCATCACATCTGAGGCAAGCTCGGGCGGCGTTTTCTGCAAAACAGTTTTAACGGCCAGTATGATCTGGGAAAGTTCTTCTTTAATTGCGTTGACCACGTCCTCGGTTGAAACAATAATTGCTTCAGGTAAGCCGGTAATGGTATTAGAACCTGATATTTCAGTAGTGAGTTCTTTTTTGAGCTTGCTGGCGGCGCCCACTTTGATCTTGATTTGTTCTGCGGTCTTCTCGCCAATTACTAGATTGTATTTTCTGCGTATATAATTTGTGACTGCTTGATCTATCGCATTGCCTGCAACCCTTACCGACGAGTAAGCAACAATGTCGCCGAGCGACAGCACGGCCACTTCCGAAGTGCCGGCGCCGATGTCAATCACCATATTACCGGTCGGCGCGCCAATCGCAATGCCGGCGCCGAGCGCCGCGGCAATTGGTTTACGGATAACATAAGCATTTCTCGCTCCAGCAGTGACCGCGGCGTCAAGCACTGCCCGGCGTTCGGTTGAAGTCACACCAGCTGGAATTGCCACCATGATATCGGGTTTAACCAGTCTAATCCTGCCGCCAACTCGGTTGATATAATAGGTCAGCATTGACTCAGTTACCCGGAAATTGGCGATCACGCCGGATGAGAGCGGATAAACTGCCACGATTGACTCAGGCGTCCGGCCAAGCATTTCCGCAGCTTCCTTGCCGATTGCTATAATCTTTTGAGTGGTGGCATCCACCACCACAACTGAGGGTTCGTTAACCACGATCCCCTTGCCGGGGTAGTAAACCCGGATGTTTTTCGTGCCGAGGTCAATGCCGAGCCGAGGTGAAAAGAAATTCATACCCGCTGAATTGCTGCTCCCAGCTTTGCTAGTTTCTGGTCTATTCTAGCATAGGCTCGGTCAATTGGCACAAGGTTTTCAATTGTGGTAGTGCCTTTGGCCGCTAGACCGGCGAGAATAAAAGCGCCACCTGCCCTGGTATCATGAGGAGTATAGAGTTTGCGTCTACTCAATGTTTTAGGACCATCAATTTCTAAATTATGAGGGTCAATTACCTTCATCTTAGCTCCCATTTTTATCAGGTCTTTGACGTAGCTAAAACGGCCTTCATACATTGTTTCAAAAATCATTGAACGGCCCTTTGCCTGCGTCAGCAAAGTGGCAATCGGCGATTGTAAATCAGTGGGAAACCCCGGGTATGGTCTTGTGTCGATATTAGTAGCTATTAGTTGGGGTCTAGTGGTTAGGGAGACTGAGTTACCAGAAACATTAACTTTTGCGCCAATTACTTCAAGTCTGGGAATAATGTTGCCAAGGTGAGTTGGTTCTACCTTGTTCAGGGCTATCGTGCCGCCAGTTATCATTGCTGCCATTAGCAAGGTACCGGCTTCCAATCTGTCCGGTATCACTGAGATTTTCGCACCACCTAATCTTGTCTGTCCTTTAACCCCAATATGGGGGCTGCCTGCACCTTGGATTTCTGCACCTAATTTAACCAAGAATTCAGCTAAGTTTGCGATTTCCGGTTCCGAAGCAGCGACATTAATTCTTGTGGTGCTTGGTGAGCTGGCAGCGAACATTAGCAGATTGCCAGTGGCGGTCAAAGACATTTCTGGCAGGTATATGTCGCCAGAACAGGGTTTTTCGCATCTTAATATATAATATTTACCCTGTTGTTTTACGCTAACCCCAGCTTGCCTAAATGCATTAAGATGGGTATCAATCGGCCTTTTGCCGATTAAATCACCACCTGGAAAAGGCAGTTTGATTTTGCCAAAGCGCGCAAGATATGGTCCGATCAGTACCAGAGAGGCACGCATTTTGCCAACCAGTTCTGGTATTGGATCTGCATACGCAAGAGCACTCGCATCGATCCTAGCTTGGTTGCCGAACCGCTCAACTTTAGCGCCTACTGCCCTGATCAGCTCGATCATTACCTCAACATCACTGATTTGGGGTAAATTGCTGATAGTACAGGGTTTATTTGCAAGCAAGCTAGCAGCGAGCAGCTCGAGCGATGCATTTTTGCTGCCAGAGACCTCAACAGAACCGTCGAGCTGCCTCCCCCCTTTAATAATCAGTTTCGCCATTACGGTCAGTAGTGTACTATATAGCCGATGGGAAATACAATGCGCCGAATCCTGTTTTGGATACCAATCGGAATTTCTTTTTTATTGTTGGCGAGCTGGTTGGTGCTGACCGCCAGCGGTTTTAGGTTTAATCCCGCCAGCCGCCGCTTAGTCAAAACTGCTTATCTTAGGATCAGGAGCGAGCCGCGCCAAGTTGAGGTTTATCTTAATGGTAAACTCATCGCCACCAAGACGCCGGTCGAACACAAACGGCTACTGCCCGGCAGCTACGACCTCAAGTTAGAAAAACCCGGTTTTTACACTTGGGGTAAAACTATTAACCTAATACCCTCTCAGGCAATCTTACTTACAGAGATTGCTTTATTCCGATCCGCTGCCCCGGTTGAGCCAGCCTCTGCTAGCGAAGCTAGCGAGCTTAGCAGCGTTAAAAAGTCTGATGATCTTTATTTTCAAGACGGTGAGATCTTTACAGCCGACTTTTTAGTGACCCGTTTGTCGCGCGACGTCCTTGCGGTAACCTGGTACCCTGGCAAACACTATGTAGTCTACCAAGTTGGCAGAGAGATCAGGACAGTTGAGATCGACGGCAGCAATGATTTCAAGCTGGTTGAACTGGGCAGTGATAAACCAAGTGTTTTTCAGTTCTCGGGCGATGGGGAAAGGCTAATCTTCCAAGATGGTGACAAGGTCAAAAAGCTCACGTTGCGCTAGCGAATCGCTGGCAAAGTTTGGGGGAGCGATGGTTTGCCGGTTTGAACAACTTGACTGTCGATTGGCGTGACTTGGCGGGCCTGGACAATCAGCCGGTTGATCGTGGTACCGACCGGCGTGCAGGTCATTAAGGTGATGACTGGTCGGTCAGTTGGATTCAAAACTTCGATATTGCTGGGCTTGACCACAAAACTTTTTTCTACGACAAAGTGGTAGATTTTGTTCTCGTAGTTAATAAAGATATCGTCATTGGGCGCCAGTTTGTCGAGCAGGACAAAGACTTGATTGAAGCGGCCTTTGTTCCACCAAAAGTTCGAAGAATGGCCGGTGATGAAGATATTGCCAATCTCACCCGGTTTAGCGGTTCCTTGGTAGTGGGTGACGCCATCACTCAGCCGTTCGAGCATTTGTTCTAGTGGTGTGTCCCAGCCAATCGGCGCGTTGAGTTCTAATTTGGGAATGGCGATCCGGTTTGGTTCTAAATCGAGCGGGATGACAAACTGAGTCTTAGCCTTAGCCGCAACTGGTTGGTTGCTTTCGAGTTGTTTGACCACTTTGTCGTGGTCAGGCAGGCTGAGTTTGGGAGCTGGTTTGGGGGTGACAAGGTAAACTAAGCGGTCGTAGTAGGCCGGGAAATTAAGCACCACAAAAAAACCCGCGAAAACTAGCAAAAAGTTGAGCAGGAATTTTGAGACCAGCCAGCTCTTTCGTAGTGCCTCCAGCCAGCTTGGCGGATGTCTGAAGATTCGCCTGATATCCTTTTCAGACAGTTCAAAAGGGGGATGTGAGCTTTCTTTCATTTCAGGTATAATTGTAGCAGTTTAGCCCGCGTGGTGGAACAGCAGACACGCAGGACTCAAAATCCTGTGGCCGCAAGGCCGTGGGGGTGCGAATCCCTCCGCGGGCACATCAACTCTTTACTTTTTGATCTCGTTTTGTTATAGTGCTTGGGCGTTCTTAAAACAATCGGAAAGGAGACCAAAATGCTGGTTTTAGTTGTTGAGGACTTGGAGGTCTTCCGAAAGCTCTACAAACTCTATTTCCAGGGGACCGGCATTGATGTCCATTTCGAGCGGTCGGTGGCCGGTGCGATCGAGGCGCTCATGGAAAAGCAGTTTGCCGCTGTGATCACTGACCGGTTGCTCAAAGCCGGCGACGATGAAAGCTCTGATGGTGAAGAAGTGGTCAAAGCGGTGCGGGAGCTTCAGCCCGGGGTGCCTGTGCTAATGGTTTCTGATCAGGAGGGCTACACTGCGGCTGATGGTTTTGTCAACAAACATGACCCCAACTTTCCGGCGGTTTTAATCCCCCGGTTATTCGAGGCGAGCAGGCGTCATCTGGCACGAGCGATTTTTAGCCGTACCGCCTACGAGGTCAACAACATGGCTGCGGTGATTTTGGGGAATTGTGAGCTGGTTCTCACCAGACAGCCGGGAATGGCAGAAGAACTTAAAGCTGTGTTTGAATTATTGGCTAGAGAGGCCGCCAAACTCGGCCTTTTCGCTAACTCCTTGGCAAAGGTCGAGGATTTCAGGGCTGTAAGATTTGGTGGCTTCACTATGATTGAAACTCCAGGATTTCGGTTTGGCGGAGGAGGGCTGCCAAACTGATTAAGGCCACTGGCCCGCCCCGCCCCGCCGCAGGCGGGGCTTTTTTTGTGTCAGGTCCACCACAGTTGATGGCAGCGACTCGGGCAGCTTGCCGACCCACAAAACATAGTCAGCGCCGAGCGATTTGAGCGATTTGAGCGAACTAAGCGGCGGTTTGCCGGCCAGGTTTGCGGAAGTTGCGGTGATTGGTTTGCCGAAGGCATGGGCGAGTTCAAGGGCAACAGGGTGATTTGGCATTCGAATTGCTATGGTATTGTTATATATACAACTGGAAGCGATCGCTTGTATGTGTATATATGGCAGTACGAAGGTGTAGGGGCCGGGCAGTTTATCGCGCAGCATTGTTTTGGTCTTCGAACTGAGTTGGACCATCCGCTCGATAGCGGCGAAACTCCCGACCATTAGAGACAATCCTTTCGCTGGACTGCGATGTTTAAGTTCTAAAAGATGTTTCACCGCTTGCTCATTGGTCGCGTCAACCCCAATACCATAGATTGTGTCAGTGGGGTAGATAACGGTACCGCCGCGGCGCAACACCGAAACTGCTTCTTTGATTTTAAGTTGATCCATGAGATATAATTGTACTGCAAAACTCTAAATTCTAAACCCTAAACTCTAAACAAATTCAAAACTCAAAGTTTTTAGAATTTAGAATTTAGGGCTTAGAGTTTCCGCCCGCACGCGTCATGGGCCTGTAGCCCCGACGCAAGGTCGGGGTCCCGACCTCCGACGCTTCGGTCGGAGCGTCGGGACTCAGCGGTGAATAAGGGCCGTTAGCTCAGCTGGTAGAGCGCGTCATTCGCATTGACGAGGTCACCGGTTCAAATCCGGTACGGTCCACACTTCGACTCACTCCGTTCGCTCAGTGTAAACACTAAAACCTCCCAGCCCTTGATTTTTTCGGTGAACCCGTCAATAATATATGTGATTTAAGGATACAACGAATCGTATTCTTGAACAACTTGCTGGCGGGCTTACGCAAGGAGCTGATGACAGTGGCAAAAAAACCATTGAAGGTCGCTGTTGCCCCCCCGAATCGGAAATTGGAATGTGAGCTATTGTCCTTTCTGAAGTTGGGCGAAGGCCCCATCACCGCGAATAAGCTCACCAAAAGGGCGAAAGAGTTGCGCGCCAATGCTACCGAGCAAGATGCCCAGTATCTATTGGCTCATCAGGAAGAGATTCCGGTGGAGGCCCAGAATTTCATTCTGGTTTTTCCTGTCGGGAAGCTCCGTTTCGTTGCTTACCTGTCCAGATACGGCCGGCGCTGGCATCTGCACCACTCCTGGGACGGGGACCTCTTCGGTGACAACGCTCGTTTGGTCCGTCGCCCCGAGGGTTAGCCCTCGCGACCTGAGTCCCTTTGACCTTTTGCGGCCGCCTTCGGGCGGCCGCGTTTTTTTAATTTCTAAAGAATTGTTCTCCTGAAGCGTTTATGATACCTTCGGAGTAATGGCGAAAATTCAAAACATCTTTGCCAAAGAGATTCTTGATTCTAGGGGGGTACCAACGCTGGAGGTGACGGTGGTGCTAAATGATAATACTCAAGAAATTGCCTCGGCACCTTCGGGTACTTCAACTGGCATCCACGAAGCGCAGGAGCTGCGGGATGGCGACCAAAACCGCTATCACGGCATGGGCGTCCTCAAGGCAGTCAAGGTAGTCAACGAAGCGATTTCTCCCAAGCTAAGAGGATTGGAAGCGAACAAGCAAAAGCAGATTGATGAGCGGCTGGTCGAATTAGACGGCACCAAACAGCGCCAAAAACTGGGCGTCAACTCGATCGTTGGTGTCTCGGCTGCAGTGGCCAAGGCAGCGGCTCGCTCAGGCGGTTTCGAGCTATATGAATACATTAACCTTTTGGCCGGCAGACCGAAAATGGCGATACCGATCCCTCTCGCTAATTTGGTTAATGGCGGCAAGCATGCCCAAGGCGGCCCTCAGTTTCAGGAGTTCCAACTCATCCCGGTTCGTTTCAGTCGTTTTTCTCAGATGCTTGCCGACCTCCAAAAAGTTTTTGCGAAGCTCGAGCAGGACACGGAGCAGCGCGGACTAAAACTGGGTTATGGTTTGGAAGGCGGGGTGGTACCCCGACTAACTGAGACCGCTGACATCCTAACTTTGATGAGCGAGGCGCTCACCGGGGCAGGGTTCTCAAAAGACCAATTTAACTTTGGCATTGACGCTGCGGCTTCAAATGTTTTTGTTAACAATCGCTATGATCTTGATGGTAAGGAATTTTCTCAGGACAAGCTGATTGATTATCTTGATGAGCTAACCAGCCGTTACCCAATTACTCTGCTTGAGGACCCAATGGCGCAGGATGATTGGTTTGGCTGGGAAAAAATCAGCCAACGGCTGCCAAAGTTAATCTTGGTGGGAGATGATTTGTTTGTCTCACAGCAGGGCAGACTGCAGGAAGGCATCAAACGTCACGCCGCCAATGCCATCATCATTAAACCTAATCAAGTTGGCACGATCAGCGAGACGCTCGAAACAGTGGCGTTGGCTAGACAATCAGGTTACAAGTTAATCGCCTCGCATCGTTCCGGTGAAACGCGCGACAGTTTCATCGCCGATTTTAGCGTTGGCATTGCTGCTTGGGGAATCAAAGCCGGCGCTTTCAATCAAGGCGAACGGATGAGCAAGTACAAACGGTTAGTGGCAATAGAAAATAAATTAAAGGGGTAATCAGTGACTCAGGAGGGGAACAAAGTAGTTTTGGTGATTCTTGACGGCTTCGGTCTGTCGCCAGTTGAGCAAGGCAACGCGATTTTGCGGGCGAGGACTCCTTTTTTTGAGTTTGCAATGACCCATTACAGCTTTGCTTCGCTCCAAGCCTCTGGAGAATCAGTTGGTTTGCCTTGGGGAGAGATGGGCAACTCCGAAGTTGGCCACATCACTCTTGGCGCCGGTCGAGTGGTGCTGCAGGATTACCCCCAAATTTCCCGGACGATTCAATCCGGCGAATTTTTTAAACATCCTGCGTTCGCAAAATCAATAACTCATCTTAAAAAAAACAAAGGCAGACTTCATCTGTTGGGTCTGGCTTCCAACGGCGGCGTCCATGGTCATATCGATCACTTAACTGCTTTAATTGATTGGGCGGCTAGTTCCAGTATTGGCGACGTTGCGATTCATCTGATCGCTGACGGTCGCGATGCGCCGCCACGCTCATTGCCAAAGTTTATAGATCAAATCCAGACAAAGTTGACGCAAAAACCGATTGGCCGGATTGCCTCGATCTGCGGCCGCTATTTTGCGATGGACCGCGACAAACGCTGGGACAGAACCGAACAGGCCTACCGTCTGCTAGTGGATGGAGTTGGTGGGGCTGCACCGGATGTTACTACGGCGATCAAACATTCCTATGATAAAGGTAAGAGCGATGAGTTTATCGAGCCAGTAGCAATCGGTGGCGCCGCGCCGCTGCGCGACGGTGATTTGGTAATTTTCACCAATTATCGCCCTGACCGGGCGATCCAGCTAACCAAGGCACTAGCTGATCCTAAGTTTGATGCTTTTAAGGTAACTCCCCTTAAAAATCTCAAACTGGTTACAATGACTAACTATGAGGATACTAACCTGCCGGTTGAGGTGCTGTTTTCCTCAGTGGATTTGGCTAATCCTAAAACCAATCCGCTCACTCACCCCCTCTCTGAAGTGGTGGCATCCGCCGGACTCAACCAGCTCCACATTGCTGAAACAGAAAAATATGCCCATGTTACTTACTTTTTCAATAATGGTTTTACTGAACCGTTTAGCAATGAGAGCCAAATTTTAGTGCCTTCACCCAAAGTGGCCACTTATGACAGCAAACCAGAGATGGCAGCACCAGCCATTGTTGAGCAGTTTACCAAGCGATTCCGCACCCTTAATCCTTCCCTTACAGTTATTAACTTTGCGAACGCTGATATGGTCGGCCACACCGGTGATCTTCGAGCAACAATTCTTGCAGTTGAAACACTTGACCGGCTGCTGGCGGTTTTAACCGACGAAATTATATCCCCCGGCGGATATTTGCTCATCACAGCTGATCATGGCAATGCTGAGCAGATGATTGATTTGGAAACCGGCGAGCCGGACAAGGAGCACACTATTTCCCCCGTGCCATTGCTGATTATTAAGCCAACTCACCCCAAACCTACTGAGGCAAAAAGACTGATGATCAAAGAAAAATCAACCTTGTTTGCGACAGAGCCGGTTGGTTTGTTGGCTGATGTGGCACCAACGGTTCTGCAAATTATCGGTTTAACTCAGCCAGCGGAAATGACTGGCACTTCACTATTAGCAATGATATGAAGGGTATTGTTTTGGTAATTCTGGATGGTTTTGGTCAGGCGCCTTCCTGGGGGGGCAATGCCCTGGCCATGGCGAGAAAACCTAACCTTGATCGGCTCAGCCGTAGTTCATTGCGGACCAACTTAGCCGCCTCTGGCCAAGCGGTCGGTCTGCCGGGACACGAGGCCGGTAATTCCGAAGTTGGCCATCTCAACTTAGGTGCTGGTCGCATTCCCAAACTTGACTCGAGTTTGATTTTTGAGTCAATCAGTGACGGCAGTTTTTTTACTAACCCAACGATCCTCGCGGCAATCCGCTATGCTAGCAACCACAAAGGTACACTCCATGTGATGGGACTAGTTTCTGACGGCGGCGTTCACTCCCACATTGACCACCTGTTTGCTCTATTAGATTTGCTTAAACGGCAGAAGCAGGAAAATGTCGCAATCCACGTTTTTACTGATGGCCGCGACACCCCCCCCACCTCAGCTATCGTTTATATTTCCCGGCTACAGGATAAGATCAAATCACTCAGCCTTGGCAAAATTGCCACGATCACCGGTCGTTTTTTTGCCATGGATCGCGACCGCCATTGGGATCGCACCAAGCAAGTAATTGATGCGATGGTGGCTGGCGCGGGCGTGAAAGCCGATTCAGCGCTCCAGTTGGTGGCTGGTGCCTATCGCGAGGGGATTACCGATGAGTTTATTCCGCCTTCGGTGATTAGTGAGCAGGGCAAACCAACTGAAATCATTAAGCCGGGTGATGCGGTGATCTTTTTCAACTTCCGGCAGGACCGCGCCCGCCAAATTTCCCAGCTGCTGGTTGAAACAGTTCCTAACATTTACTTCGTCGGTTTTATTCCTTATGGCTTTGAGAAAGAGGCGCCAGCTGCCCTCCATTCCGCGTTTTCGCCAAAGCCGATCAAAAATTGCCTGGCTGAAGTGATTTCGGCGGCCGGCTTTCGTCAATGCCATATTGCTGAGACGGAAAAATACGCCCATGTCAGCTACTTTTTTAATGGCGGAAGAGAATCACCTTTTCCCGGAGAAGAACGCGTATTGATTCCCTCGGCCCATGTAGTATCGTTTGACAAGAACCCGCAGATGCAGGCAAAGGCTATTGGTGAGCAGCTTATCAAAATAATTAAACAAGGCAGCTACCGACTGCTCGTCGCCAACTTTGCCAATCTTGATATGGTTGGACATACCGGCAATTTCAATGCCGCGATCAAGGCAGTGGAAACAGTTGATCAGATGCTCGGCAGCCTTTCCAGCCAGGCCGAAAAAAGTGACTATGGCCTGCTAATCACAGGCGACCATGGCAACGTCGAGGAAATGGTCAATCCAATAACTGGTGAGGTAGACACCCAACACTCCGCCAATCCGGTACCGCTGATCATTGCTCATACCGGCGTGCCACCCCATTCGATCAATTCAGGAATCTTAGCTGATGTTGCGCCGACTATTCTCAAGTTGCTTTCAATTACTATCCCTTCCCAGATGTCCGGCAAGCCCCTGATTTAATAGCTATGAAACAGTTCGATCTCTCTCCAACAAATCGGCCTTCAGTTGCTCTGGTGTTACTTTCTGAGCTGATTCGGCCCGGCCGGCCGGAGTTTGCCGCCTTGCCTGCGTTCCGTCAGCTTTGGCGGCGTTACCACCCGATCATTTTAACTCGGCCTACGCCGCCCCCTGAGCTTGATACTCGGCCCCATCATCTGACGGTCGGTTCGATCGGGGCTGGCCGGTTGATTAAGCCAGTTGAGGAATTGATTGCTTGGGCGATTCAAAAAGGTCGGTTGGTGCAAAATCCGCTGCTGCGCAAAACCTTTGCCCGGACCGCCTTATTGGATCGGGCAGTCCATTTTATATTTCCAGCTAAGCCAGAACAACTCGTTTTAACTACTCTGCTTGCTCTTGCTAATATGGCAACAGCCCACGGCATTGATCGGGCGAGCCTTGTGCCAATGACCGCCGCTGCCGAAAACTTAGCTCAAGCGTTGATTAACCGGTTTCGTAATCTTAGCCGCGGTTCTCTGGCGGCAATCGGCCCTCATGACACAATTGTCTTTCTCAATTTCGCGCCTTACAGCAATGAAGATTGGTTGAACCGCTTTTTGAGCAGCCGGCCTGATTTGGTCTCAACCAACGTGATTTTACTTGCTGGCGAGCCCCCCAGCACTCAGCTTGTCACCGCATTTCCCAGCATTGCCTATGATGGCACCTTAGCAGAAGTGCTAATTGGTCAGGAAATGAGCCAGCAGCGATATTTCCCTTCTCATCAGCTGCCCCATATCCCCTATTACTTTGATGGATTACGGAGCTTAACTCTGGGAGTAGACAACCAAGCATTTTCTGGCGCTGACGAACTGCGGTCGCTACTTGAAGACATTTTGCGTACGCTACCCAAATTCACGGTTATTTCGCTTGACCGGACAATTACGCCATTGAATATCGCTGACCAGTTGATCGGAAAATTTATCTTTAACTACGCTCGGTTAGGCGGTTCCGCGTTGATTGTTTCAGGGGTGGACGGTGTATCACCGGTGCTGACTGGCGCAATTGTCGATCCGGCATTCGAGAAAAATTTGGTTTCATCAGCATTTCATGATCACTATGGTCTTGCCTCAGTTGGCTCTCCCCATGGCAACATCTCAGATGTCGCGCCAACTGTCTTGAAACTGCTTGGCTTACCGATCCCCTATCAAATGACCGGCCGTTCTCTGGTATGATTTTGGTATGGACAAAGCCGTCTTGGATATTTGTAATTCGCTCAAGAAGGCAGGCCATCAGTGCTTTCTAGTCGGTGGAGCGGTGCGTGATATTTTGATGGGTAGCCAGCCCAAGGATTTTGATCTGGTCACCGACGCCACCCCGACTGAAATTGAAAAGTTATTCAAAAAAACCATCGCAGTTGGCAGGCAATTTGGCGTGATGGTTGTGGTGATTGATGGCAAGCAGTACGAGGTGGCAATCTTTCGGAGCGAGCACGGCTACTCTGACGCCCGCCACCCAGATCAAGTCGAATGGACTACCCCAGAGCAAGACGCGCAGCGCCGCGACTTTACTATCAATGCGATTTTCTACGACCCGCTCGCCAAAAAAGTCCACGATTTTGTTGACGGTCAAAAAGATCTTAAAGCGAAACTCGTCCGCTTCATCGGCGATCCAGCCAAACGGATTGAGGAAGATCATCTCCGGTTGCTGAGAGCGATCCGGCTCAAAAACGAGCTTGGCTTTGATTATGAGCCAAAAACCAGGCAGGCAGTCAAAACCCACGCCCACTTGATTGGTTCGGTCTCTGCTGAACGAATCCGCGATGAGCTCAATAAAATGTTTTTAACGGCTCAAAGGGTTGAGGCGTTAAAAGATTTGGACCAGACAGGCCTACTCAAGATCATCTTGCCCGAAGTTGACAGCCTCCATGGCATTGCCCA
>Ga0213870_1000550_pt1 | contig 17453 bp, 15 predicted proteins | sample WICALVC2017_Meta_FD_160119 | JGI IMG/M metagenome (GOLD analysis project Ga0213870, IMG submission 160119) | Freshwater microbial communities from subterranean cave lake in Wind Cave National Park, South Dakota, United States - WICALVC2017 | ecosystem: Environmental > Aquatic > Deep subsurface >... | reverse complement strand
GATCCACATATTGATGATAAACTAAGAGTCAAGACGATCAAATTTCTCGCCAAGCAGGATGTACGAATCTTTTATACTTATCTTAAGAAGAAAAATATTCCAGAGGAGTATCATAGAGAGGGTAAGGTGCATGAAACCGGTTTACTGTATACAGAAATTGTTGGAGATACACTTGAATTATATTTACCTCTTACCGAAATAGAATTGAGAGTCTTCCGAGATCAACGAATTTTAAGAGGTGTGGTACTTTCAGATTTTAACGAACACTTAATGGCTCGTCTTTTGCCACAATTACCGGCTAAAACAATATTACAGATACAAGCGATGGATTCGACAGCAAGTCCACAAATACAAGCCGCTGATTGGATTTGTGGTGCATTAGCGAGGTATCACGAGAAAAAACCATTAGGAGATGAATTTTACAAAATCTTAAAGAAGAATATCGTAGAGGAAAAAGAACTCTTTTCAGATTATTGGACAAAACGATGGGAGAAGTAAAAAAGACCTGCTTATGCAGATCTCTTTTATTAGAGCGGCGGTGCTACCCTGTGGTTTTCCTAGACTTAAGTCGAGTGTACCACTCGGGAACATCTAGGCACAAAATAGTTTATTATTACCAGCTCCAATGAAGACTATACCATTTCTCAGAATGTTTTGCAATAGGCAAATTATTCAGTAACATTTCACCGTTACTGACACAAATTTATTGTTCGAGCGCAGGGATGCACCAGACGGTGCGTCCCGCAGTCGAGAACTTCTCGATTCGGCTTTCAGCCTCACTCGAAGAATATTTTGTCAAGACTTGTGAAATATTACATTATTCATATTATTAAATGAGAATCTTGTTTATCACCCCTCCACCCTATCTGCCAAACAGACTTCATAGGAATCGATCTTTTGATTTGATTAGGATTTTGGCAAAAAAACATGAAGTGCATCTTTTGTCAATTGTCGCTCAAAAAGAAACACCGAAAGAGTTTGATCAAATAATAAAGGTGTGCAAATCTGTAAAAGTTATTTATATCAATCCTTTAGTGGCTATTTTTAATTGCCTCCGTTTTCCTTTCTTACCTTATGAGATAGCCTATTGTTATTCGAAAAAAACAAAACAGGAAATCCAAAAAATAATAAAATCCCATAAAATCGACCTTGTATATCTAAAAAGATTGAGATCTGCTATATACTTGTTACAATCTAAGACTCTACTTGAAAAGTGTCATTCCGAGCTTGTCGAGGAATCTTTCTCAACAGAGCTTGTTGATAGAGATCCCTCCACGCAGCCTGTCCCGAGCGTAGTCGAGGGAGTCGGGATGACAACTAAGGTGGTTGTGGATACAACAGATGCGATGAGCATGTTTTATTTTAGAATGTATAAAAGCCATTCTTTTCCAAAAAATCTCTTTTATCTTTTGCAAGCAGTTCTTTATAAGCGATTTGAGAAAAAAACTATAGAAAAGATTAGAAATTGGATAGTTTGTTCAGAGAGCGATCAGAAATACTTACAGAAACTTGGAGCGGATGTTAATATTTATGTTGTGTCCAACCCGGTTGACACTGGATACTTTTCACCTCGGAGGAGTTCTTTTTTCACCCCGAAGGAGTCGAGGTCGCTGCCTCGCCACCTTCGAGGTGTTGCGAGTTTTTCACCTTCGAGGTGGCCGAAGGACTCCTCGAAGGTGGAGCGGAGAGATGAACAAGGCAGTTCCTTGTTATTTCGCGGTCTTATGGACAAACCTGTTAATATTGATGCCTGTTTGTTTTTTATAAAAGAAATTATGCCATTGGTTAAAAAGAAAATAGAAAATGTCAAACTTTATATTGTAGGACCAAAACCGCCGAGTGTTATTAAAAAATGTAATGATGGCAAGAGCATCTTTGTTACTGGTTTTGTTAAGGATATAAGAAAATGCATAAAAGATACTGATTTATCAATCTGTCCTGTTAGAATTGCATCGGGAACGAGGTTTAAAATAACGCAGGCATGGGCTATGGGGAGACCTGTTGTCTCAACCTCAAACGGAGCAGAAGGACTTTTGTACGAAAAAGACAAAAATATTGCAATAGCAGATAATCCCAAAGAATTCGCAAAACAAATAGTAAGTCTCTTAAAAAATAAAAAATTATATGATACACTTGCAAAAAATGGACGAGAAACCATCGTCAGAGAATATAGTTTCAGGGTCATTGGTCAAAGACTGGAAAGAGTAATTCAGAATTTCACATTACACAAACGTCATTCTGGTAATCAGGCTTCGCCTGAGCATCCAGAATCTCCAAACGTTATTAGAGATGCTGGATAAGTCCTTCGACCTCCTCGAGTCTGAGCCTCGGAGTCGAAGACCTGAGCTCAGGATCGAATGGCCAGCATGACGGGGCAGGTAATTCAAAATGTCAAAAGCTTTAAATAAATTTTTAAATAGCAATAATATCTTTACTCTTACACTTCTTTTTTCCGATGTTTTTGCTGCAGCCTTAGCATTTTTTGTTGCATATTTTCTAAGAAATAAAGGAATCTTTAGAGTTTTTTTAGATGTTGTGCAGCCCATATCTGTTTATTTACAAGCAATTCCTGTTGCCATTATTATTTTACTCATAGTTTTTGCTATAGCTGGACTTTACGAGCCAAAAGCACGAGCGACAAAAATTTCAGAAATGTATCATGTCTTAAAATCCGTAACGCTTTGGGCGCTGCTTATTATGGTGAGCAGCTATCTTCACAAATTTGATTATTCAAGAATTATAGTGATTCTTGTATATTTTTTTGCTGCGATATTTATTATCTTGGGAAGACTTATTGTGAGAAATCTTCAGATGCGCTTTGTAAAAGAGGGTTTCGGAAGAGTAAATATTCTCATTGTGGGGGCAGGTAGTACCGGCCGACAAATTGCTAAACATCTTAATAAGTATAAAGATGTTGGGTTTAATGTTGTTGGCTTTCTGGATAATAAGATTAAAAATCAAAAAGAAGTGTTAGGTAAATTAACAAAACTTAATCCGATGATTGAAAAATACAGTGTTGACGAAGTATACATTGCCGACCCCTCACTTTCTCGTGAAGCTATACTTACCCTTGTTGCAAAATCGTATCACCCCACGAAATTTAAGGTCGTATCAAATATCTTTGACCTTATTACAGGCAGCGTTGATATTACAAATTTAGAACAAATTCCCTCTCTTGATGTAGCTAGGATTCATTTTCCTTGGTGGAAAAGAATTTACAAGCGGGCATTTGATGTTTTGTTTTCAGGAATAGGACTTATTTTCACTTTTCCGGTATGGCTTGTAATAATAGCGGCAATTAAGCTTGATTCCAAAGGACCAACTATTCTCGCACAAACTCGCATTGGAGAAAACGGGAGGCCATTTAAGATGTATAAATTTAGAACCATGAAGCATGGAACGTCTCTTTATAACGAAGCCCCAGCATACAAAAATGATGGAAGGATTACAAAAATGGGTACGTTATTAAGGCGCTTTAGCCTTGATGAGCTTCCGCAATTTATAAATATTTTAAAAGGAGAGATGAGCGTTGTTGGGCCACGTCCTGAGATGCCATTTATCGTCAAAAAGTACACCTACTGGGAGAGAAAAAGACTCGCAATAAAACCAGGCTTAACAGGTCTTTGGCAAATTTTAGGAAGAAAAGACTTGCCGCTTTCTGAGAACCTCGAATATGATTTTTATTACATCAATAATCAATCTTTTATTCTCGATCTTGTGATAATTCTCAAAACCATTCCTATCATACTTAAAGGTCGCGGTGCATATTAAGTTCACTATTTGACATCGATTGTAAGTTTTGGTTATGATGTAAATATATGGAGGGATTTAATAAGATTGAATTAGACTCGGATACAAAGTCCAAATCATCTAGCAAGAAACGCAAGTTAATAAAAATTATCGTTGCAATGATAATTGTTTTGGTGGGTATATCTATTTTTTCTTTCTTTACTATTGTTTCACCAGCGCAAAAAACCTATGGGCATGGTTTAAAGACCTTTAAGCAGGCGCAAAAAATCTGGGATGCAATTAAAAAACAGAATGTCGAAGATGCATCTTCGGAGATTGAAAAGACAAAAAAAGAATTAAAGGAGACCCAAAAGAGTCTTGCAACGTTATCCTTAGCTAGATTTATACCTATTGTTAATCTTTACTACAATGATGTGAATCATTTGGTTAAAGCAGGAGAATATGGACTTGATGCTATTTCAACACTTGTTGATTCATTAAAGCCTTATGTAGATGTATTGGGATTAAAGGGGAAGGGAAGTTTTGTTATGGGTACAGCAGAAGAGAGAATTCAGACTGCGGTGTTAACAATGGGAAAGATTACTCCTAGTATTGACGAAATCGCCAAGTCTTTAAGTTCGGCTCGCCGGGAGATTGATAAAGTTGACCCCGATCATTACTATTCGTTTTTAGGTCTATCGTCAATAAAAAATCAATTAGCTGAAGCTCAGAAGCTGGCAGATGAGGGAATTATTCTCGTAGAACAAGCAAGGCCTTTTATTAAAACCTTACCTTCTCTTTTGGGCGATCCAGAACAGAAAAGATATCTTGTGCTTTTTCAAAACGATAAGGAGCTTCGACCAACCGGTGGCTTTATTACAGCTTACGCAATTTTCCGAATAGATAAAGGCATTGTTCATGTGGACAGATCTGGCGATATCTATGATCTTGATAATGCTATAGTAGGAAAAGCCAAAGCCCCTGAGCCGATTCTTAAATATTTACCAAAGGTTTATGCTCTTAATTTAAGAGACTCTAATTTGTCCCCGGACTTTGTAGAATCTATGAAAACGTTTAATTCTTTGTATGAAAAGATAGCAGGCAGGACAAAAGTTGATGGAATTATTGCTCTTGATACCCATGTATTAGTTTCAACAATAAAAATTTTGGACGATGAAGTCTTTGCAAGCGGTATACGTTTTACCACCAAGACCGATGATAGATGCAACTGTCCTCAGGTTATTTATGAGTTAGAAGATAGAATTAGTCGGCCTGTAGGGTATGAAAAAGCTGTAAGAAAAGAGCTGTTGGGGTCACTGCTTTACGCAATAATGGAGAAAGCTCTAAAATCTTCGCCAAAGCTCTATTGGGGGCTGTTATTCCAAGATATGTTTGCCAAAATTTCAGAAAAGCATGTGCTTTTGTACCTTTACAATAAAGATGCTCAAGACGGCATTGAGGCTCTAAATGCTGCTGGGAGAGTAAGATCATATGAAGGAGACTATCTACATATTAATCAGGCTAACTTTGGGGGAGCAAAAGCGAACCTATTTGTTCAGGAATCAGTCAGCCAGGATTTTGAAGTGGGAAACGATGGGACAATTATTAAGAAGTTGAAGATAAACTATGTCAATCCTCATCCTCCTTCTGACTGCAATTTAGAAAGGGGAGAGCTTTGTCTGAATGCGATTTTGCGGGATTGGATTAGAATTTATGTACCACTTGGCAGCGAATTTTTAGAATCCAAGGGTTCGGAGGTTAAAATTTCCTCGTACGAGGAGTTGGGAAAGACTGTATTTGAGGGTTTCTTAACCGTTAGGCCAAAAGGTAGTGCTACTTTTAGTATATTCTACCGTTTGCCATTTAAAGTGACCAAGACTTCCCCTTTGCCTTTACTTATACAAAAACAGCCAGGAACTAATAATAATGAATATACCCTTATTATTAACGGAAAAGAGATCGAGAAGTTTCCATTGCTAACGGATAAGGAGATAAAGATTGAACTGTAGTTTTACATCTCAAAACTCAAATCGAAAAACTCAAAACTACATCTTTAAATCTCAAAACTTTACAATCTATTTTTAGATTTGAGATTTGAGATTTGAGATTTGATAAGCATGAGGTCTTATAAAACAGAAGCGATTATTCTAAAAAGAAGAAATTTTGGAGAAGCAGATAGAATTCTGACAACGTTGACTCCAAATTACGGAAAAATTCAAGTTAGAGCGCCGGGAGTGAGAAAGATTACCAGTCGAAGATCTCCACACGTGGAGCCTTTAAATATCTCAATTTTTAGTCTTTACAAAAGCTCACGATCTTTAATCCCTATAGTCACAGAAGCCCAATGCTTAGAAGACTTTTCATCTATTAAAAATAATTTAGGAAGAATTATTTTTTCCTACTATATATGTGAACTGGTTGACGAGCTTTGTGCAGAGAATCAAGAGAATAGAAGAGTTTTTTTTCTCGTAAGAGATACACTGCTTCGATTAGCAAGTTTTAAAGTTAACGCTATTCAAGAGTCCTTCAGTCGTCATTCTGGCCCGCTTCGCCCGCCTAGACTCGGCGAGGCTGGCCAACCCGCTGCTTCGCCGCGAGGCGAGAGCGCCAGCGAGGCGAACTTGTCCAGAACCTCTCTTCGCCATGGAGATTCTGGATGCGGGGGTACCGTCTGGCACCCCCTTATCAGAATGACGGACAGCGAGAAAGGACTATCTATTGTTTCAGATTTTGAAGATGAGCTTCTGGTATCTTTAGGTTTTTTGCCAAGACAACACAAAGTTTACGATAAGAGGACTTTTGTAGAAAATATTTTGGAGAAAAAATTAAACACCCGCCGCCTTCTTCCCCTCTTCCTGGACAACAGTGAAAGTTAGAAGGTTCACAATGAATAAGGCAAAAGCAATAAGCGAGTAGACAAGGGAAGTTTTAAGATTTGTAACGTAGAAATTTCCATCTAGAGTCAGAGGGAGTATAAAAAATAAAGACACAGACCACATCAATAATAGTCCGAAAAACGAGGAAATTTTGCATATAGAGCGCCATCTTTGGTTGTTAATCTTGGAAAGTCCAATTCCGTTCAGTAGCACCACGGTAAAGAAGAAAACTAGGAAGAATTGATAGATTCTAAGGGATGTTGGCCACGACATTCCTAATTGAGGACCGACTTCTCGTAAGTTCTGTGGGATTCGCAGTACTGCAAGAACAGGAGAAGGTGTCGCGTGCATAGTGATAATGAGTCCAGCCGCGAAGATAAATACAAAAACGTATATCGCTAGAAGAATTTTAGCAATCACTCTTTTTTTCATTTGAGTATCCGCCTTCGCCCGTTTGTTGAAGGGCTTCGGCGAGATGTTCGCCCCATTGGGCGACTCCATATTTTGACCATAGCATAAGTGGTAAAAAAAGTAAATACCCTTGGGAGTAAGTATTCAGTTGTTACCAGTAGCTTGTCATCCTGAGCGTAGCGAAGCCAGGCACCAGACGGTGCTTGGCGAAGGATCTAATAATCTTGAGATTCTTCGGCTTTCAGCCTCAGAATGACAAATCCGTTGGGAAGAACTGAATACTAACCCTTGGGATTGGGCATTTAACTATGGCAATTGGTGGATTTTTTTGTTAACATAAAACCATGGTTAGCAATTTAATGGATAAAATTGTTGCTCTTTGCAAACGCAGAGGTTTTATATATCCGGGGAGTGAGATTTATGGAGGATTAAATGGGACATGGGATCTTGGCCCACTTGGAACACTTTTGGCAAACAACATAAAAAATGAATGGTGGAAAAGTATTGTCTTATCAAGAGACGATGTGGTTGGTTTAGATTCTTCAATATTGTATCATCCAAAAGTCTGGGAGGCATCTGGTCACGTTGCATCCTTTACCGATCCTCTAATAGAATGCAAGATTTGTCACGAGCGATTTCGCGCTGATCACAAAAAAGATATTTCAGAGCATGAAAAAATGCACGATAAACAAAAATGGACAGAGATTAAACCATTTAATCTAATGTTTAAGACTTACGTTGGGCCAATTGACAATGAAGAAAACAAAACATATCTGCGTCCAGAAACTGCACAGGGAATATTCATTAATTTTCAAAATGTTATTAACTCAACTCGAGTGAAAATTCCATTCGGAATTGCGCAAATTGGAAAGGGGTTTCGAAATGAAATCACAACGGGCAATTTTTTGTTCAGGGTTCGAGAATTCGAAATGATGGAGCTTGAGTATTTTGTAAACCCAGGATTAGACGAGAAATGGTACGAGTATTGGAGGGAACAAAGGCTTAGTTGGTATCTTAAACTAGGGATCAAGAAAAATAATATAAAACTTGTTGATATTCCAAAAAAAGATATAGCTCATTATGCAAGAAAAGCAACTGAGCTTTGGTATAACTGGCCTTTTATGGGATTTGGCGAACTCGAGGGAATAGTTAACAGAGGAGACTATGATTTATCCCAGCATGCCAAATATTCGGGTCGAGATCTTTCATATCTTGATCAAGATACAAAAGAAAAATATTTGCCATATGTAATTGAACCATCGGTTGGGTTAGGACGCACAATGCTTGCTTTTTTACTCGATTCTTATTATGAGGACGATCCTTCGACCCATTCGACGGGCTCAGGGCAAGCAAGCTCAGGACCTTCGGGAAAGCGTGTTGTTTTAAAACTCCATCCAAAGCTTGCGTCTGTTAAGGTGGCTGTTTTTCCCCTTCTTGCCAATAAATTGCCTCTTGTAAATTTGTCTAAAGATATCTATTATAATCTTAAGAAACAAATAAATGGGATGGTTGCGTTTGACGATCGTGGAAATATAGGTAAACGTTATTATTCTCAAGACGAAATCGGCACCCCATTTTGCGTAACCGTTGATTTCCAAAGTTTAGAAGATAAAACAGTAACAGCTAGAGATCGCGATACGACAAAACAAGAAAGGGTGAAAATAGAAAATCTAGAAAAGTATTTATCTACAAAGTTGAATTAACGTAAGCTCTCGAATTATAAAATGTCGAAAGCGGAGTTATTGATAGCTCGTCAGGAAACATTAGCGTCTCGTGAGGCATGTGGCATTACGGCAATTTTTAGTAAGACTGGCGAAAACGTTTCCCCAATGATTCCCCCCCTTCAACATGAGCTTCAACATAGGGGTTATGATTCAGCAGGTATAGGCGTATGGAACAATGGAGCAATTGATGTCCATGTTGGGCGAGGAAAAGTTAAGGAAGTTTTCCCCCCAGATTTTCCTTTCAAAGACTCAGATAGAGGAGTTGGGCATAATCGTTATGGTACAAGCGGAGGGGCTAATAAAGATGACGTAAGAGGTTCCCAACCGGTTGTTAGTAAATATGGGAGTAGGAAGCTTGCGCTTGCGTACAATGGAAATCTCCCTGATGAGGTACGAGAGAAGTTAAAATTAAGGATTCCCGAAGAATTGCAAGACAGCATGTTTGATACAGAGGATATTGCCAATGCGATTGTTTCAGCAGAAGGAGGAGATTGGGAAGAAAAGATTAGAAATGGCTTAAATGGAATTGAATTGGCTTATTCTCTAACACTTCTTACAGACGATGGCAGAGTTTTTGGCTTAAGGGGACCGTCTGGAACATGGCCATTATGGTATGGGGAGACAGAAGATAAGATTATTTTCGCCTCAGAAACAAGGGTTTATAAGGACGAAAACATAAAATGGGAAGAGGTTGAGCCAGGAGAGTTGGTTGAGGCAACCCCTACTGGTGTTTCAAAAAGAAAGATTTTTGAGGAAACAACACCTTTGTTTCGTTGTACTTTGCACGATACTTACGGGGGAAAAGAGGATTCATTAATGACAAAAGGGGTTAAATATGAAACTTTTCGCAGGGAATTAGGAAGAGAGTTAGCCAGAGAACATCCTATGGCAGATGTGGATTTAATTGTGGGTGTTCCTGAAACAGGGCTTGTTATGGCAGAGGGTTATGCTGAAGAATTAGGTAGGAAACCTACAGTTTTGATAAAGAAAAATACAGAGAATAAGGAAAGTGAGAGTAGAGGTTTTATTGCTCCCGATTTAGATAAAACAAGTATTATAGTAAGTAGAAAATACAAGATTGAAGATAAAAAACAAGCAAGGGATAAAAGAATACTACTTATAGACGATTCTCTTATACGGGGAAAGACAATGGGGGGAGACCCCAAGAAGAACTTAAAAGGAGTTGTTGGTTTTGTTAGGGATGCTGGAGCAGAAAAGATCCATTTGGCTGTTGTTCTTCCCAAGTTTGTTAATGGATGCGATATGGGATATTACATTGAAAAAGGACAACTTATTGCTCTTGTTAAGAAAGAAGATGGATTATATGAAGAGCTGGATGAAAAAGCAGTAGCAACAAGAATTGGAGCAGATTCTGTTCATTATTTAAGCATAGATGGCATTAAAAATGTTTATAAAAAGTTTTTCGGCAATAGAAATGTGGCTTGCATGGCATGTATGGGTCAGCCTCATCCGCTTGATGTGATTGAAGCCAAAAGTAATGGTCAAATGAAAAAAGAAGCTGTAGTCTATCCAAATTCCGATTTGCAAAAAACATATATTTCTTGACAATATTTACAAACTTGTTACAATAAATTAAGGTATGAAAAATCAGAGAGTAATTATAATTGGTGCGATTGTTTTGTTAGTTATAGTTGGGGGAGGGTATTTTTTTCTATCTCCTAAACAAGAGGCTGTAAAAACTGAAACTACAGAACCAGAAATTGTTGAAGAAACCATAGAGACACTTTCATCTGAAGAATTGGGACTTACTCTGACGGCTGGGGCGGGGAACAGAAGGGTAATTATGGAGATTGCGAACTTGGAAGGTATTTCTTCTTTGGATTACGAGTTGTCTTACACATCGAAAGGGGATATTCCAAGGGGAGTTGTGGGAGCAATGGAGGTAACCTCAAAGGACAAGCAGATTAAGAAAGAATTAGTTCTTGGAACTTGTTCTGATGTGTGCCATTACGATGAAGAAGTTTCAGACATCAAACTCATTCTTAAAGTAACTAAAACAGACGGGAAAGTTTATCACGCGGGAAAAAACCTCGAAATATAGCTCCAAAATTCTAAGTTGTAAGTTGTAAAGACTACATGTTGGGTTTTGCTTTTAAACAAAGCACTATTTTATCATTTTGTCTCTTGACATTGGCTAAAAAACATTTCAAAATGGTAATAAATGGGAAAAAGTGGGAATAAGTGGGACAAATAGGATGAAATATGTTACTTGGACAACACGAGGGGAAAACAGACGCAAAAGGCAGAATAGCTTTTCCCAAAAAACTTAGAGAAGTAATTGGGGATAAATTAATTATAACGCTTGGATATGAAAACTCGCTTATTATCGTATCGCAGGAAGCCTGGAAGGCACTTCTTGAAGGAACAGAGGGTAAGCCTTTTATCCAACAGGAAACAAGAGAAACACAGCGATTCCTGCTTGGAGGAGCAAGCTTTGTGGAGCTTGACGATAAGGGAAGGTTTATTATCCCTTCTTATCTTAGAGACTTTGCAAAGATTCAAAACCAGGTTGTATTCCTAGGTTTGCATCGTTATGTTGAGATGTGGGATAGAAGCGTTTGGCAGGAATATAGCAAGAACCTTGAAAAAAATATAGATAAGATTTCCCAGAGGCTAATTGAAGGTGGGGAAAAATGAATGAACAATTTTCATACCCCAGTTCTTTTAAAGGAGGTTATTGAAAATTTAAGAGTTGAAAAAGGCAAGAAATATATTGACGCGACAATTGGTGGAGGAGGACACACGGTTGAGATTTTAAAAAACGGTGGAGTAGTTTTGGGGATTGATTGCGATCGGGAGGCAATAGAATACGTAAGGGGAAGATGGAAGATAGAAAGTAGAAGATGGAAAATCAAGGAAGATAATTTGACTTTGGTTCGGGGGAATTTTAGGGACATTGACAAGATAGCTATAGAGAATGGTTTCACTAAAGTAGCTGGGATTATTTTTGATTTAGGGGTCTCATCCTACCAGCTAGAGACAGCCGAGAGAGGATTTAGTTTTCAGAAAGAGGGACTCTTGGACATGCGTATGGATCAAGAATTGCATGTCAAGGCAGGAGATCTTATACAAGTTCTAAAGAAAGGAGAGCTATATGAGCTTTTTTCTAAATTGGGCGAAGAAAGTCGTGCTTGGCAGCTTTCTAGCCGTATTGTTAGCGCCCGTGGAATAAAACCAATAGAAACAACGCAGGATTTAGCAAACATCATAGGGAGCATTTCTAAAGGATTTTCTAAGATTCATCCTGCAACGAAAATGTTTCAGGCTTTAAGAATTGCAGTAAACGACGAGCTGAATGCGTTAAAAGAAGCGCTACCTAAGGCAGTAGAACTTCTTGAGGAAAACGCAAGAATTTTGGTAATTTCCTACCATTCGCTTGAGGATAGAATTGTCAAGAAGTTATTTTTAGAATTCGAAGCATTGCGGAAAGGACTTGCAATCACAAAGAAACCAATAGTGCCAAGCCTTTTTGAGATAGAAAAAAATAGAAGATCTAGAAGTGCAAAGCTTAGAGTCTTTGAAACCCGTTCGGCAAGCTCAGGGTAAATAGATATGAAAAGACACAGTTTTGTTATCACATTTGCATTATTCATAATAGTATTTTTGTCAATAGTACAAGTAGTAGTTTCTAATAGGCTGTCTACAGATGGAATAGGGTTAGGAAAAATTGAGGATGAAATACGTTTTTATAAAGCACAAAATAGCTTACTTTCAGAGGAGCTTTTTTTGGCGTCATCTCTTAACAATATTGCATCAAAAGCGACGAACTTAGGATTTATTGAAAACAAATCGCAGTTTGTTTTAAAGACATCATTGCCTTTCGCACTCAAGCCATGAGTTGGCGCTATCGGTTTATTTTTTTTATTCTCGTTGCCGCATATGGGGTTATCGTAAGTCGTCTTTTTTATTGGCAAGTAATTAAAGCAGAAGAACTATCGACTCTGGCCTCCTCTCAATATAGAGAGGAGATTAAGCTTTTGCCCAAAAGAGGCGAAGTTAAAACATCGGACGGCTTTCCTCTGGCAGCAAGCAGAGTTTCCTACTTAGCATATGCCAATCCAAAGTTAATAAGAGACAAAAAGAAAATTGCCGATACTTTGTCTATGTATCTTAGTATTGATAAGGCTTCAGTAAGCGCTCTCCTTTCACTTGATCGTTTTTGGGTTCCCATAAAAACAACTATTGATTCTAAAACAAAAGATATCATAGATAGTTTTAGCCTACCGGGTATAGGATTTGAAGAACAATTTAGTCGCATTTACCCGGAAGCTTCGATGGCCGCTCATCTTCTTGGTTTTGTTGGGAAAGACAGTTCAGGTCAAGATAAGGGTTATTTCGGACTTGAGGGCTATTACGATAGACTCCTTAGAGGCAAAAAAGATTATATAGTTGAAATTCAAGATGCCTTGGGCCGGCCAATTCTAGCCAGAATGAGCAAAAACTTAAGAGGTGCGGATGGTAACAATTTGAAGCTTAGTATTGATAGGTCGATACAGTTTATGGTCGAGAAAAAACTTAAAATCGGTATTGAAAAGTATAATGCTTCCTCTGGAATGGTTGGAATTATGAATCCCAAGACCGGCAGTATTATTGCGCTTGTGTCTTTACCATCCTTTTCGCCCTCAAATTATCAAGATTACGAAGAAAATTTGTATAAAAATCCTTTTATCTCAAATACTTATGAACCAGGATCGACCTTCAAACCTCTTGTTATGTCGGCAGCCTTGGATGCCTCGCTTGTTACTCCTCAAACAAAGTGTAATACTTGTGAAGGATCAGTATTTATAGGTGGGTTCGAAATCCATACTTGGAATGAGAAGTATTTTAAAGATATAAACATGGTTGATGTTATTAGACGATCAGACAATACGGGCATGGTTTTTGTTGCACAAAAACTTGGAGTAGATAGAATGATTTCCTATCTTGAAAAATTCGGCATAGGGCAATTAACAGATATAGACTTACAGGGAGAAGTAGCGCCTAGTCTTAAATCAAAAGAGCAGTGGTATCCAGTGGATTTGGCAACTGCTGGTTTTGGACAGGGAATATCGCTAACGCCCCTAGAACTATTGGATGCATTTTCCGCAATCGCCAATAAAGGAAAAAGAATGAGGCCATATATCGTAGATTTCATTGAAGGTGCGGATGGAAAGACTGTTAAAGTAACGCCTAAAACATTAAGTAGTCCAATATCCGAAAAAACAGCCAAGGTAATGACAGAAATTTTGGTAAACGCAGTAAATAAAGGAGAAGCTCAATGGACTAGACTAAAGGGTTATAGAATTGCCGGAAAAACAGGAACCGCTTCTATTCCAGTTGAGGGTCACTACGATCCCGAGGAGACTTTAGCGTCGTTTATTGGTTTTGCTCCGGCAGATGATCCTAAGTTTTCCATGCTTGTGATATTGGACAAGCCAACAACTTCGCCCTATGGCTCCGAAACCGCAGCGCCAATATTTTTCGAAATCGCAAGGGATATTCTTAATTACTACGGCATCCCGCCGAGTGAGTAGTGAACGAATAGTCAAAGTCCTTTGGCCTAACATTACCCCACTTTGTCATTCCGACTAAGTCCAGCTCAGCTGGACGCATGGAGGAATCTCTCTCAACTGGGATTGGGTTGTAAAAAGATCCCTCGACTTCGGGACGCACCGTCTGGTGCATCCCTTCGCTCGGGATGACATTTGAGGCAAAACTGGGGTAAGGTCAGTCCTTTGGCCTATTGACAACAATTACGGATTATAATAGTATAATGATGTATGAATAGTACATCACTAAGAACACAAATTATTTTACCAAGGAATCTGCGTGATGAAATAGAAAGACAACGTAAATTGAGCGGAGAGAGTTTAGCCGAATATCTTCGTATTGCTGCAAAAGAGCGATTGGAGCGATCAAAGAAGAAAAAAGCCGATCTTAAAAAATTTGCCGATGAATTTGTTGGTGCTGCAAAAGGTACAAGAACAAAGATTGAAGTTGAAGAATGGATAAGAGAAATTAGAGAAGATAGACAAAAGTCTGACGAGCGCATGTTAAAACGTTGGGATGAGGCAAGAAAAAAATCATTAGGCAAAAGCAAAAGTGAATAAATATCTACCCGATACGAATATCTTTATCCACGCTCTTCACGGTCTTGAACCAGATGCAAGCTTTTTCAAAAGATTAGCTGAAAAAGGAGAAATACTTATTTCCCCAATTGCTATAGCTGAATTTTTTAGTAAATCTGATCTCTTAGAGATAGAAGAAAAGGCTTTTAACAATTTCGTTGAAGAGCACACTGTTATTCCAATAACAGAAGATGATGCTCGTATAGCTGCTTCTTATAGGAAACAATTTTTAAGGAAAACGAAAAGGACTTATCTTACAGATTGTTTCTTAGCTGCTCAAGCAAAAGTTCATAATCTTGTCCTTGTTACAAATGATCTCGCTGATTTTCCTATGAAAGATATATCAATTATTTCTCCATCCGCAATTACCTTATCAACAAGACATTAGTTTGTTGTCCTCGGATCCTAAACCGCAGAGCCATTATTCTTCGACATTGCAAAAGATATTCTAAGTTACTATGGAATACCGCTGAGTGAGCAATACCATTTCACCCCCTCGACTTTTTAAGGTAGTATATAAAGTAAAAGTATGGTTCGTGTTCAAAGGGAGAATTTATACTATTCTTCCTTCAGAAACCCTTCCCAGTTCTCGATTCGCTTCTTCTGCACTTATGCCTTGGTTTCCTGGACCTGTAATGTCGTATGCTCCACTAACGATATAAAGCGTATCTGAGTCATCTAGAAATTTTAATTGTGATCTTTTACCCCTCTGCAGATTAAAATAGCTTGCAATATCTCCTTCTCTTCCTGCAAAATTTTGTCCTTCTTCTGCTACCTCTGGAACAAAAGTATTACTAGAATTATCCAAATAGTTAGCTCTTAATAATCGTACGCATGCACCTTCACCTTCCTCGACTTCCTTTGGCGTAACTATAAGAGATTGCCTAATACCTCCTCTAATCGCAGGGCTAAAAAGATCTCCAGGATTCATATCTTTAATCCTTGTGTATCTTTTTCCAACCTCTGGATATGCTTGTGCTCTAACTATTCGTACTCTTTTGTTCGTTCCTTCCATCGCAATAACCATACCATCTCCTTGAAGAAGTTGCCTAGTTAACTCTCCCGCTTTTTGTTGAAAAAAAGCAGATGTTCTTTCTTCTGGACTTCTTCTTATTTCTCCTTCTTGCCTTACCATAAAATTCACCTCCCTTCTTCTGAGTTTCTCTGAAGTTTTTCTACCTGTCTCAATATTAACTGGTACGCCCTACGTCTATCTGTTGGTTGTCGACCTTGCCCTATCATTTCTTGATATATGCTCTTACTCAATTCCTCTGCTTTTTCCCAATTTAATCCTGTATTCTTAATTAACGGTCTTATTAGGTCTTTTCTGTAAGATTCGTACTGATCCCGCGTTACGCCCCTTAGAAAACTAAGAGTGGCATCGTACACAACGATTGGTTGCCCATTGGGTTGCTTTTCTACTCGCGCTTTATCAGTATCTTCGGATATTGATATTGATGTTACTACGTTATCTGCTCCAGCTATCTCATACCTATCGAACTTAAGTTTTATAGCAGGCGAGGGATAATCGCCACTTTTAACTACCAACCCATTTTGCTTTTTTCCAAAACGACTGAGCCATCCGTTTCTTTCGTTATAAAATTCCAAATCAGAGAGCTGAAGATTCTCCAAATTGACATCTCCAATTTTGTCTCCAACAATACACCAACCCAAACGTTTTACAGAACCTACCCTGCTTACTCCATAAGATTTACCACAATATTGACGATCAGCGCTAAAGCCAAAAGACGAATCTAGGCATCCCACAAACTTTTCAAATCTCTCATCATCAAATGCTCCTTCCGGAAATGTCAAAAAAAACTTTCCATCATCCTTTAAAAGTCTATTAATTTGGCTTAAAATAAGAACTCTTTCTGAATTTTCTACTTTATCACCGAGCTTTGACCAATGTAGTGTAAAAGAAGAGTCAATAGCGTCATAAGAACCATCGGGAAATTCTTCTTTATCTAATCGTGAAGCGCGAGCTGTAATCATTCTGCCACCAAACTCACACGCTTTCTGCCGCCCCGCCTCCATAATATATGGATTCATATCAACGTTATCTATCCCTACTCCTAATTTTCTTTGAAGAAGTAAAGTTCCCGCACCTATGCTCAAAATACTTGCACCCATGAGGTTTTCATCCTTTATTAAAGATGCAACAAGCTCTGCGTTATATCCAGAGGTTCTGTACTCATCTCTGCCCTCGTCATAAAATCTCTCTGCAAATCGTTGATAATTGTTCTTTTCATGACCAGAGGCTGTAGCGTTCATGAATTGCTCTACATCATCTTCTCCGGCACCGCGAACTCTATTAAATACATCTCTTAAAAACCGTTTTTCAGGGTTTTGAAATCTTATTTTACTTCTGCCTACATGCTTGGAATCAAAAAACTCCTGATCATCAGGCGAAAGTGTTCCACCAGACAAGGAAATTCGTTGTAAAAGATTTGTGTATCGAACTACCTCTCCCTTTCCTTGGTCAATTAGATCCTGTGCCTCAAGGACTACCGTATTAACAGGAACAAGCTGTCCCTGACGCTGGGATCTTCCAACCATTTGTTTAAACTGTTGCCAATACCAAG
>Ga0213870_1000549_pt1 | contig 17458 bp, 13 predicted proteins | sample WICALVC2017_Meta_FD_160119 | JGI IMG/M metagenome (GOLD analysis project Ga0213870, IMG submission 160119) | Freshwater microbial communities from subterranean cave lake in Wind Cave National Park, South Dakota, United States - WICALVC2017 | ecosystem: Environmental > Aquatic > Deep subsurface >... | reverse complement strand
ACCGGTCCAATTTGAAGAATCATTTGCCGCATAAATTATCTTTTTTGGAAATGGCTTTTACAGATTCGAGAACCTGTATTTGCATACTAAATTGTCTCACCTAACACCAAAAATATGGGTTTTTCCTGGACGACTATTTAAAACCTATTTTTTAAACCTATTGTGGAGTTATTGCTTGCGGCTCTTGTGCTGTCTCAACAGGAGTAATAGTTGGGACTTCTTGTTGCACTGGTGCTTCTTGTTTAACTTTTTTTGCAATACGTTCTGGATGAGAAAGAATATCTAATAAATTTTTACATTCCTCCGATCCATACATTTTGTCTGGTGGATAATATGTTTCACTACCATCCGTATTATATTTTTTAGTTAATTGTCTGTAGATTAGATCTTCAGCTAGTTGACTTTTAGAATAATATTCATTTTTTTGAACAAATATATCGTCCACATTAGCTCCATTCTGAATTAAAAATGCTGCGCCCTTGTCGTTACACTGGTCAGCCATTCTCATCAAAGATGTATAGCCTTTTTGATCTCTAGAGTTTACATCTGCACCCGCATCAAGAAGGACCTGAGAAACTTCTTTCTTACAATCAAAAGAAGCTTCTAATGCACTCTCACCAACATTATTTCTTTGATTTATTGTTCTTTGGACCTCAGAAATTGAAAATAAATTTCGAACTAAATTTTCATTACATTGCTTAACAGCTAAAATAAGCGGAGTTATTTGTGTATACGGGTGGACTCTTACTACATTCGCACCTGCTTTGATGAGTGCATCCACTATTGCATGCCCATTTTCAGCATTAGAACCATAAGAAAAACAGGATAATACAGTTGCTTCTAAAGCGTTTCTGCCAAAATCTCTAAAATGGGCTCCTCTACTTCTGGAGTTTATAAGCTTAAGTGCCTCAGGTTTTTCCAGTAAAAACTTTATAGCAGGATAAGAGCACCCATTAGCTGCATGAATTAAAGAAAAACTTCCTTTAGTATCCCAAGCCACTGGACTTATACCTAAATCCATAAATTTTTTCCAAACTTTCCGTAATGCAACTTCTTTTTGAGATGCTTTATCTGCACGACATCTAAGTGACTCTAAAAAAGCTTCATCTAAGTTATGTTTTACATTCTGATGAAGTAAAAAATCTGCTGCTTCAATATTACAATTTTTTGCAAATTCAAAAATCATTTGGTTTCGTTTATCATCAGAAACAATTGCTTCACTTAAATTAGCCCCTTTTTTTATGAGGAGAGCTGCTAAATCAAATTGGTGATTTTTTATTAAAGTGTAAAGCGGCGTCCCTTTATTTAAGTCCAGACCTTTTTTTGATTTTAAAATTGTGGACACAAGCCACGGTGAATACTGAACAGCATAGCCCAATGGAGATTTCGGCAATCTTGCACCATCAAGCTCTTTCAATGGGTTTCTGTTTAAATCAATTCCTGGTGCATTTACAACTATTTCTACAACTTTTTTACAACCTTCTTGGAATTTGCTATTAGCCTTAGCGCTACAGTAACTTAAAAGTTCACCTAAAGTGTTATCATCACCAGAATAAGCACCCAAATCAAGATCAGGATATATTTTTTTAAATTTTGCCATTTCTACTAATTCCGTTATTCCTTTAAAATCAGGATCAACATCGATACAATATGGACATGGCATAGAATGAAAAGGTCCAATGCTTTTGTATTCATAATAAGGACGGTTTATGTCTAAATTAGAACTCTTGAGAAACTCTTGAAATTCTTTAATTGGTTTTTCATTTTTAATAGTAGCTACAGCATAATGCCAAATTGTTTTTGGAATTTCTTTTGCTTCAATAGAAGAGACCAAACTAAAACATACTAAAAAATATCCTGATAGTTTAAATTTATTTGTGATTACTTTCATAAAATACTTTGCTCCTTTCTTTATGGAATTACTTTCAATACTCTCGGCAATAGAGGTGCCAAAAACGTTCGTTAGATTTTGTTGGATTTATTGCAATTTTTTAATTGAAAAAAAATTTTATATGAACATCCATTTAGCAACCGTATAAAACTTATACACATTAAGATATTTAAAGTTGAAAAGATTAGGCAGATGCAAAACCACTTCGAAGAAAGGTATAGAGAAACTATTAAATTGATACCATAAAATAACATTATAATGTATATTTAAGATATCAATATGCCACATCAAAGAACTAGGTCAGCAATAATCCGAATTCAAAAACTAGCTTCGCTTTGGCCGATCCTAGGCATATTGGGCTGGCAAGAACGTGCTCTTGCGGGTGCCATGAAGACACTAAAAATAAAAAAAGGATTTCTGATTTCTCCGATGAACCAAGTTGAGATTCCCAAAAGAGGAATCGGTCTTCTGCCGTATGGCTACTGGAGCTGACCCATAGTCGATTTGATGTACTTAAAATTACTTCTCTGATAGGAGTCTGAATGATTGGGTTTGTTATCCCCCTGGCAAGAGAAGCTAACGAACTTTTGCCTTTTATAGAAGATAGGCAGGAGAAGCATTTTCAAAATCGTACCTTCTATGAAGGTAAAATTGGTTGTGCTCAATGTGTAGTTGTTGTTTCAGGGCATGGGAAAATCTTAAGTGCTGCTAGTACTCAACATCTTATCAGCCACTATTCACCAGATTGGGTTCTTCACATGGGTTCGGGTGGCGCTTTGTCTTCACAACTCAAGATTGGAGATTTTGTAATTGGTGAAAAAATTATTGAGCATGACTATATTGAAAGATTTTGCAAAAGACGAAATCAACCAACTAGTGTGAGCGATCAGGTCCTTATACAGAAACTTTCACATTATGCTTCTTGCGTTGGAAAAGTATTACATAAAGGAAAGATCATTTCTGGAAATGAGGATGTCGTTGAAACTTCCAGAAGAGATCTGCTTTTTGCTGAATATGGCGGACTATCTGTGGATTGGGAAAGCTGTGCTTGTGCTACAGTTTGCAATCAGGCTAGAACACCTGTACTTGTAGTAAGAGCCATCACGGATTACGCCTATGAAAATACCACAAATGAATACAGCACTCATGCAGGCAACGTAAACAAGCTTCTTTCAGAATTTCTTGTCGGGTTTATTAAGTCAGTAGTCGACTTCCTTCCTCATATGTTTTTTACGCCTTTTGTATTGTTTTTTACTCTTGATAACTTTTGTAGCTCTAATCCCTGCGCGTGGTTTGGGGAGCAAGACTTTTTTTGGAATACGAATGACAAATTTTGGGTTAGACATACTGGTTTTTCATACATTATTTTTCTTGGAAGAGAACTTGCATGGCTTGCGTAAAACAAGCTTCAACTGGTTTTTCCATATCTACTACAAAGTGTGGCAGGGGATTTTTTTCAGAGATTCTATCTATTTTTTTAAAATTCTCCCATCCTTGTGGTGAAAGTTTAGGCTCATCTCGCTTTAGCCCTCTTGTTTCAAGACGCAGTCTTAAGGCACTTTCAGTGAGAACACATTCTAAAATAAAAATTTTAGATTTTGTGGATTCAGAAAGTTCTAAAATTTTAGAAATCCAAATTGGTGTGTTTAATAAGATGTGAGTCCAGGGGACATCTAAAATTACCCAATGGTTTTTTCTTAAATTTAATTTTGCTAAATTTAGGAGTGCTTCTAAAACCTTGGGTTCAATTTGCGTTGAATATGCAGGACCTCGGTCATTTCCCGCAAAGGGATCATCGATACAATCTTTATCGAGATGGGTTGCATTTAGTTTTTCAGCTAAAGCAACTGCTAGCGTGCTTTTTCCCGCACCAGGTGGGCCACTGATGAGTACTAGCTTAGCAACAGAGTATTTATCTGGAGTGCATGAGACAGAAGATGTTGTAGTATTGTAAATTTTTTTATTCATTCCAAATAGCGTAATACTAATATAATATAAAATCTAAATAACTTCCAAGAAGTTAGTAGCTACCAACAATGTATCCCAACAATGGATCATAGATGATTGTCTCACTTGTGAAACTATCAAAGAAACTCCTTGCAAGGAGTGCTTTTGCAATTCCCTTGTTTTTACTTTTAGCTTTAGATGTTTTTATCTTAAAACGGCCTTATTACGTAGGGCAAGGAGATGGAACACACAGTAGTTTTGGTTTAGGATTAAATGTGCTTACCCACGCACAACTAGAAGGTTTCCATACACCTGGATATCTTATCCAAGGAGTACTCTCTGCTATTTGGATTTTTTTAAGCGGTGGTCCCTATCAAGAATCTGTAAAGAATTTTAATACCATTGGGGTGATTTTTTTTATACTTTGTGTTGTTTTTGTTTCAATTTGGTTACACAAAGCAACAGAAAAATTCATTAAAGTTTTTGATCTTTTTATACTTGGGCTAATTTTTATTACAATGCCCACCATGTTTTGTTATTTTCGAGCATGGTCTTTATTTCCTTTGCCTGCATTACTCTCGTTGATTATTTGTTTGGGCTTAGCTTTTCCTTACCTTAATGAGAAGATCCCTTTTTCTAAAGGATGGTTTTTCTTTATTCTTTTAGGATTAGTCTGCGCTAATTTTTTTATTGGGATTGCTTTAACTATTGCTCTTTTTATAACTATTGGAGTTGTTTTTTTTAAAAAGGATAAGACCTCCTTTGCAAACTATCTTGGAGTGAGCACATCACAAAGCAAAACAAGTCTTACATTATTTTTTCTTTGTTTAGCAGCATTTACATATGGCCTTACTAAATCCACAACTTTGTTGAGCTTCTTTGGCCTTACTCTACTTTTAGGAATTGGGATTGGAACAGTTTTTTTATTTAATAAAAAATTTCCGCTATTTATAAAAGGCATTCTTACTCCTTGGCTTATAGGTTGGCTGCTTGGAGCTAATCGTCGCTTTGCTTCTTGGTTTATAAGTCTTGATTCTGCTTTTCATGATAAGGGAGGAGCCGCTCAAGGGGGAATTCCTCTTTCAGACATTATTTTTCTTCCTTATCTCAACTCAATGAGTTGGTTTTTCATTCCTTTTTTCACTATAATAGTAATTGTTTTTACATTGTGTTTTTATCAGAAAAAAAAAGTAGTAATAAAAACCCAATACCAGCTACTTTTTTTTGTAAGTTTAATTTTAGTTTTTGGAATATTGCTTCATATAGCTGTTGTGGGCAGCATAACCCTAAAACCACAAGTTACTTTTGGTTATAGTGCGCGTTACTATGTGTTGTGTGTTGGATTAGTGGCTCTACTTTGGTTTTATACCACTCTCTTGCTTCAACCCTTTCGTAAGTTACAAGGGTTGTTTCGAATAGGGATTACTTGTTTGTGTCTAGCTTCAACTTATCAGTACATCAGATGGATTACTCCACAGATAGATTACAATCAGAAAGCAGAGCAAGTAGTAGCGCAGTTTTTCAAAAAAAACCTCAATGGGAAAGTGCTTTGCATACGGACAACTTACACAGAACCATGTACTACCCTTCTTGCATATCAAGATTTTAGAACAGAGCGTAGTATCGAACAAGTTTCAGTAACAAGTTTAAACGAGGATCAATATCAATATATTGATATTGATCCTCTTAATCCTAAATTCTTTGAAATGGTGGCAAACTCTAGCAAGCGCTTAAATAACTTTGCTATCGATTCTCGTAGCTATATTCTTATTACCGATAGCACGCTATATTTACTAAAAAATTTCGAACTTAAACCTTTGTTGTCATTACTACAGATCTAGCTTGGTCGCAGTTTCATTTTTGCTTCACGCTCAAATAGCTTAATTCTAAATTTTATAATATAAAATCTAAATATGTACCCTACTCATGAAGTTTTAAATCAATCAAAACCCTTGCTGGATTATAACCTCTTTACCTCAGACGCTCTCTTACAAAAGGTTTTAAAACACTTTCAAGCAGAGTGGATTTTTGAGCAAGCCAGGTCATATGGCAAGCTTGCAGGAAGTGCTGAGAATATTCACTTGGGATTTTTAGCTAATGAAAATCCTCCAAAACTAAAAACTTTTGATCGATTTGGAAATCGTATCGATCAAGTGGAGTTTCATCCTGCATGGCATACACTGATGCAAACAGCTGTAGAATATGGCTTTCATTGCTCACCCTGGAAGGCTCCACAAGAAGGCGCTCACTTAGCCCGTGCAGTTTTATATTATATGGCAAATCAAGTTGAGGCTGGCCACTGCTGCCCAATTACAATGACTTATGCAGCTTTGCCAGCGCTGCAGCAACAGCCTGAAATTGCAGCTGAGTGGAAAGATAAAATCCAGTCTTTACATTACGACCCACGTTTTTTGCCTGTTTCAGAAAAAAAAGGTGCTTTATTTGGGATGGCCATGACTGAAAAGCAAGGTGGCTCTGATGTGAGAGCCAATACAACACTAGCAAGTCCGATAAAAAAAAATGGCCCAGGTGAGGAATATCTCATTACAGGGCACAAATGGTTTTGTTCTGCACCAATGTGTGATGCATTTTTAATTTTAGCTCAAGCTCCTACCGGGCTTTCTTGCTTTTTAGTTCCAAGATGGATGCCAGATGGTAAGCAGAATCGGTTTTTGATCCAAAGATTAAAAGATAAATGTGGTAATCGCTCCAATGCTTCGAGTGAAGTGGAATTTATGGATACGTGGGGACGTATGGTGGGAGAAGAAGGAAGGGGTGTAGCCACGATTATTAATATGGTGAATTTCACAAGACTAGATTGTATTTTAGGATCCGCTGGCAGCATACGGCAAGCAGTTGTTCAAGCTATTCACCACTGCCAATATCGAAGCGCTTTTGGGAAAAAATTAATCGACCAACCTCTTATGAAAAATGTATTAGCGGATTTGAGTATTGAGTCTGAAGCAGCAACTTTGCTTGCAATGCGTCTAGCTGCTACACAGGACAAGGAAGAAAAAGCACTTAGTAGAATCGCAACAGCAATTGGAAAGTATTGGGTGTGTAAGCGTGCTCCTGTTGTGGTTTTTGAGGCATTAGAATGTTTGGGTGGTGCGGGTTATGTTGAAGAATCCATAATGCCACGGCTTTATCGTGATGCGCCTTTAAATTCAATTTGGGAAGGCTCAGGAAATGTAAACTGTTTGGATGTGTTGCGCGCATTCACTAAAGAGCCGGATACTAAAGAGGCATTGCTAAGTGAAATTTTATCTGCAACTGGGAGCAATTCTCATTTCGATCAGTATGCCAGAAAATTAACGGATGATCTAAGAAAGTTTAAAAATGATCCGGAACAAGCACGCTTTCAAGTTGAGCTAATGGCATTAGCTTTGCAGGGCTCTCTTTTACTGCGTTATGGGAATCCCACACTTGCTGAAGCTTTTTGTGTTTCAAGGCTTAAAGGAGAATGGGGACGGGTGTTAGGCACTTTGCCAAAAAACGTAAATAAAGATCAAATCTTTGAGCACACTAACTGGAGTTGACCCCAATTGAGCTTTCTTAAGGTAGTACGCTTTTTGCCAAGTGTTTTATCTTTGAAGAATTTATCTTTGACGAAGACTTAAAATCAGCTCAATCTTAAGTAAGAACGCATCTAAGACAGGTTTGAAAGTCGAAAATAATGAAAAATTTTCTTTTGGGCATCACCAACTGCTCACGTAACTCTTATCTTATTTTGATCACGAGCGTTGTTTGCCTGCACTACTTTTGTCTAATTCTGGGCGCAAATGTTTTTATTCACAGACCTTATGGGTTTACACTGAGCTTGATTAAGCCAATAGAAGACGTTGAAGGGTATATCTCTTTTTTTAACCAGACAGCCTTTGGACGTGCCATATATAACTTATTTTCTTCTATGCTAGGCTTTTATTATGCAGATTTTCTAGTTTATGGGTTCTGGGTTTTGTTTTCTTCAGTAGCAGCGTGTATGTTTTTCTTGTTTGTGACAGAGCAACTTTCTGAAAGTAAAAAAAAATCGTTAAGTACGAAGATGACTCTTGCAGCACTTTGTGGTCTGAGTTTTGTATTTTTTGGTAGAAAGCTCTACAATCTTTCTACCTTCCTTTCAATACAGGAATGGTTTACCGCCCACCCCCTTATCGAATTTCTGCGTTCAATCTACAATCCTCAGGGGACTTGGTTTACAAGGTTTTATCAGCCTGGATTTGCATTGAGTGGGGCACTGCTTGGACTTTGGGAGATTGAGCGATTAAAGAAGATAGACCACAAATTTTGGTTGAATGGTGTAGGTTTAATTTCATCAGTTTTTATAATTTGTATTTATCCATGGATTGCATTGACGTTTCTAATCTATCTTGCTTTCAAGATCATGGAATTACGTAATCAAAAAGCTCTTGCTATCTTACTTTGTTCTGTAGCATGTGGTCTTACTTTTTTTCTGTTGTTCGGATTTGATAAAGGCCACTCTGATTTTTTAAAGCGCATTAGCACTGTTCAATCTCGGTTACCAGACACCGGTGTTTTCCAAGCCAATCTTTTTCTTCTCATTCTTTGTCTGCCTTTCTATCGTTCTAGAATTGGTAAAACGCTTTTTCAGCTACAACTTGCAAATGTATTTGCCATTCTTTCACCTGTGATATTAGGATATTCTGTTCAAGCTCCACATTATTTTCATTGGTCTAGTTTAGTTTTAACATTATGGCTTTGGTGTTTCTTAGAGTGGGTATTGCACAAAACTAAGGGTGTAAAGACCACACCTATAAACCTAAAACTCATAATCGCTAGTATAGGTTTCTTGAGTTTGCTTGCACTACGTGAACAAATGATTTGGAAGTATAGAAATTATTTTTTTATTCCTGAAGCGCAAGTCGATAAGATAAAAAAGGCACAGTCTGAATGTGGAATAACTGGTAAAGCAAGATACTTTTTTTCAACTGATATCGCTTTATACTGGAGTATTCCAGCTCGCTCCCTCTGCCAAAATCTTATTCCTTTAGGATGGGGAGACCGTAAGCTTTCTAATCTTCAGATCGCATCGCTCTATTTAGCTAGCATGCTGTATTTCAAAATTTACACGTCGAAGTCAGACTTTCTTAATGATCTAGAGAGCCATCTCAAGAATCTTGGTAGTCCCGTTCGAGAACTCACTCGAAATCAGTTGGAATATAGCTTAAAGTCGAGATTTTATTATCACATGATGTGGTACCTCTTTAGTACTAGCCAAGCCCATGCTGGAGCGAAAGAGCAAATTCGGGCATTATTTGAAGGATTAGATCCAGCGCAAGAAATTCAATATATTAAAGAGCTAGATGAAAATCGACTCATATTGCGATTATGATTGATATTTTTGATCAACACGAAACCTCTGTTTTAGGTTAAACGATCTACGGAATCACCATATATTTTCTGCCTAGTGTTTTATCTTTGACGAATTTTCAAGATCAGCTCAATATTAAATAAGGGACTTGAGGTGCTTTATCCAAAGTGCCTATCCATGGAGGGACCATGTCTTTAGTGCATTTTCTTTCTAAGTTTTCACAAGAGGCAATTGTCTTAGAACTGTTTTTGATCTCCTTTATTACGACTTGTTATTTTGGTTACTTATTAATTCAAAAAAGAAAATATGGTGCAGCAAAAAACAATATTCCTGACAATGTGGTGAGAGCTTTTTTAGTTGAAATCATTTCGTACTGTAATGGTTTTAAAAACCAACTTTTTGGACAAGAATTTAAAATTGAAGGTGGATTAAAACAAGCCTTTCAAGCAGTTTCAGCAGAATATGCTGTGGGAGCGTCTTCACAAGAAATTATCCAGCTTAAAAATCAGCTTGTTCAAGCACAAGCCAAACAAGAGGAATTTAATAAGAGTATTGCGCAACTGACTGCAGAAAAGGGCTCTCTTACCGAGAAGCTTGCCATTGCTCAAAAAAGTGGTGGAGGAGCGGCTTCTCCAGAGGCAGCTAAAGAACTTGGTGAAACAAAAGAGAAAATTAAAAAATTGGAAGCAAAACTTTTTGAGTATGAAGTGATAGAAGATGATTTAGCAAATCTTAAAAAATACCAGCAAGAAAATAAACAGCTCCGTGCGCAGCTTGATGCTTTACAAGGTAAGGGTGGTACTGCTGTACAAGCAGCGGCTTCATCATCTGGACCTGTATTTGCTCCGCAGGCACCTGAGTCTGTAGCTGCTGCAGAGATTACTCCACCAGCAACGCCTCAAACCCAAGTTGCCCCGGCAGCTCCAAGTCCTATCGCTGCAGCTGAAGCTTCTGTACAAACTGCAACTGCAGAAGCACATTTTGAAAAACTTGTGGATAAAGTTGAAGAAAGTATAACAGCACCAGCTGGGGCTAGTGTAAAAGATCCTTTAGCAGCCGCATCTATAGCACCAGCTACTTCTGTAGATACTCCACCGCCTGTTGCTGCTGCCTCAGCGCAACCTAAATCTGAGAAATCGGATGAAGATTTACTGAGTGAATTTGAAAAAATGCTCAATACATGAAAAAAATCTTATCGATCCTTTTAATTGGTGGAACTTTAATTGCAAATGCAGCAGAGCTACCCAATCCAACAGATTTAAAAAAAAATATACAAGAGATGCTTATTAAAAAGCAGTCATTAAAAAATTTTTATGATGTTCTTTCACAGAAATATGGTCACCAAGTAGTCTCGCCCCTGATCCAACTTGCTTTAAGTGAGCAAGAGCCGGATGAGATACGCTGGATATGTCTTTTTAGTTTAGCGCGGCTTACCGGTAAAGAAAGTTTAGGCATTGTACAAAAGTTTTTAACTCATGAGAGCTGGATGTTAAGGGATGCAGCATTAAAAGTAATTTCTAGACTAAAAGCAAACGACTTAAAACAAGAAGTTGGCGCACGACTTAAAGACAAGGCTCTTATTGTTCGAACGACTGCAGTGGAAACTATTGAAAACCTGCAACTGAAAGAATTTTCTCCCCAACTGGTAGAAGCATTGTTTGATCCGATAAACTATAATCGAGGCTATCCACTGTGGATACATAAGCACATCTTAAAAACATTAGAAAATTTTCAATACAAAGAAGCCGTGCCAAGATTGGTTGAGCTTTTGCAAATAAAAAAAGATCCTGCACTGCAAGCTAGACTCATTCAAACATTAGAAAATTTAACAGGAAAAAGTTTTGCAAAAAAATCCATCCATGAACAAATTTATATATGGAGAAGGATCGCTCTTTCAGAAAAAGAATTTTAAAGAGCCTGTTCCAAAATTTTAAACTCCTTCTTCAAGTATTTGTTTGGTTTTTTGTTCCTCAATTGCTTTTAACTTTAGCTTTGTATACACAAGACGGCCGATCCGATAAAGAATAGTGTTTTCATCAATAGAGTCTGTAGTAACTTCAGTCCATCCCTCCAGCATGTCTCGTTGTATAAGTTGTTCTTTTTGAATAGTCATTTTTACAGATGGTTTTCCTTTAAAAGTACCTGGTGCAACACTTAATGTGAGTCGATACTTAGCCTTTAAATAAATGGGTGATTCTCCAAATGTATCTGTAAAATTTTTTTCTGCAGTGTTATCAATCCAAGCAGTTTGTATAATGCCACCTTGTCGGTTCACTACCGTTCGTTCAAAGCGTTTTAAAGCATCTAAAGTCGATTGCCAAACAGTGTTGTAGTCTGTGAGGTATATTTTTGTGTAAGAAGGATTTGTAATGGTTCCAGGCTGATGAAAAGTGCTGCAACTAGCAAACAAATAAATCATGCAAATAAAACTACTGTAGCGGTTTACGAACCCTTTCAAAAACCAGCAAATTCTTTGATGCATTTTCACCTCTTACCCAAGGATAACCGCCAGACGCTACTTGAATCAAGTCCAGACTCACATGTGTGAGGTGTTGAAGTTTTGGTTGTAAAACTTCCAAAGCTTTTGGGGGTAATTGAAAGTGCTTTCGAGGTGGAAATATAAGGATCCATTTTTTTTGCTGCCTTGTGGAATCCCCGGAGGATTTGCAGCCGGATCTTTTACAATTCCATGAAGTTTTCTTTTGTTCTTCCAAATGAGCGACCAGTAAGTTTGCTTTTTCATATCCTTTAATATTCCAGGTTTGATCTATTTTTTGGAAAGTCAACTCTGCTTTTAATTGTGTAGTTGGTGCAGACAAGGATTGCAGCCAAGTAGCTTGAAAATGGTCTGTTTTATTTGAAACAAGGATGTCCAATAAACGAGCTGTATATTTGGATAAAACCTTGAGTTTGATTTTTTCTTTTTCAACATATTTAATATCTGTAGGAACAAAAACCATGGGTGTTGGTTCATAAACTGAAGCAAGAACCCTTTTTATATCTTGGTTGCTCACACCTTTTTTTTCTACTTTAACTTCCACTGTTTCATTTAAAGGCTGATCTGCAACAATATTGAGTTTAAAAGGTATTTTGGGGTTAGTTGGTGCTGTAATTTTTGATGTGACTCCTACATTAGTAAATTTTATATAATTTAGAGCTTTCCACAAATTTTCTTTATTCACATTTTCCCAAACACCTTGAGCATCTACTAAAGTTGTAATACCTGTTAAATTTTGAGAGCTACCTGCATAAACAGGAAGTCTGTAACTTGGTTTTTTAAGGTGAATGGGGATGATATAAATAGAAAAGCTTTGATCTGGCAGAACAAAATTGCTTGGCATTTTTCTTTCACCAAAAACCCGGACAACATCATCCAATGGGCTAATAAAGGAAGTAGATTCAAACTGAAGCAGATCTTTTAATTCAAAAGCTTTTGCTACAAATCCAACTTTTGCATAATCATTATTGGGCTGCTTTTGAAATCCAGTTAGTAGTCCATCAATTATAATATAGTTTTCAGGTGGAACTTGAGGGAGCGTAAGGGTTACTTTAGAGGCTGTATTATAAAGAAAAGAAACGGCTACGTGCTGTGTAGAAAAAGCTGTAATGTGTACTCCTTGAGCCAGCTCTCGAGAGCGAAAAGCTGTTTTGAAAATTCCATCTGAAGCTGCTTTACCAGAGGATACAAGCCGGCCTTGTAGATCCTCAATGAGGACTTCTGCATTTGGAATGGATCCTTTTTCGTCTACGAGATGAACTTCTAATGTGTTCTGAGAGAGTAGTTCAGTTTCTATTGGGATCAATGAAGCAGAACTAAAAACTGGAAATAAAAAAAGAATTTTGGCAAGTCGTTTCAATGGCATTACCTTCCTTGGTATAATTTAAGTAAAAAAGAGCTCCCTCCTTTTGTCAATAGAGATTGCGTATCTCATGTAACTAGCATAATTAATTACGAGTACCGCCACCCCGAGACTGACGTAAGGAAAAATAAACCTGACGTAAGGAAAAATAAACCTGACGTAAGGAAAAATAAAAATGACGAGGGGAGGAAGGAAACTCGTATAGGAAAAAAAATGGGGAAAATTTCGGAGCCTAATACAAAGAGCTTAATGGATGGTGAGGCAACAAAATATTATGATGACCTTGCTGAAGGCAAAAGAGTTTTAGCGGTTGAAGCTCAGTGTATTCTTGAAGCAGCTAACAAACTAGATGATCGATTTCAAAAAGCAGTGGTGCTGGTTTTGAAGGTGATTAAACAAGGTGGAAAAGTTGTAGTAACAGGAGTAGGTAAAAGTGGAAAAATTGCTGCAAAAGTAGCTGCAACATTAACGAGTATGGGTACTCCTGCAGTCTTTTTGCACCCAACAGAAGGAATCCATGGAGACTTAGGAATGGTGTCTTCAAGAGATGTCCTTTTAGCTTTTAGCTATAGTGGCGCCTCTCAAGAAATTTTACAACTTGTATCTAATTTAAAAAAAATACGAATTCCTCTCATCTCAATTTTAGGACACCTTGAAAGTCCATTGGCATTTACTTCAGACATTGTAATGGATGGAAGTGTAACCAAAGAGGCTTGTCCTTTAAATTTAGCTCCTACCTCAAGCACAACTGTGGCGCTTGCCTTAGGAGATGCTCTTGCAGCTGCTCTTTCAATTCGTCTTGAATTTAAAGAAAAAGATTTTGCAACCAATCATCCGGGGGGTGCTTTAGGAAAGCGGTTAACGTTAAAAGTAAAAGACTTAATGCGATCTAGTGAGGAACTCCCTTGGGTTGATGTTTCTCAGTCGGTAGACAGTATTATTGAGGTGATAACACGGAAAAATCTTGGAGCTGCTTTAGTAAGGGATGGTACAGAGTGGATTGGACTGATTACTGATGGAGACATACGGAGAGCCTTAAGGCATGGTAAGAAATTTTTTGAGTTACAAGCAAGAGAAGTGATGACTGTAAAGCCAATTGCGATTCATGAGAATGAAAAAGTAGTTAGAGCAATAGAGCTTATGGAAAATAGACCTAGCCAAATTAGTGTTTTGCCTGTTGTGAATGATGACAAACAATGTGTTGGTCTCGTTCGTCTGCATGATTTGATTGGTACAATTTAGACTCGTGAGTTTCCTTTTTCCCTCGTCATTTTTATTTTTCCTTACGTCAGGTCTATTTTTCCTTACGTCAGGTTTCGGGGTGGCGGTACTCGCGACTTAGCCTTTTTGATTGCACAACTGCCAGCTCAAGTTTAACATCTTTAAATAAGTTACAAGGCTGCAAAAAATGCGTAGAAGAAATAATATATGGGAGGAACGATGTCTTTAAATCTTAAGTTTTTAAGAGGAGTTTTATTGTTTTTAATTTTAGTGCTTGGTGTAGTTTTTTCTTGCACAAAGTCAGGTGGAAAAGAAAAGCCACGTTATATTTATAAGGAAGGCCAGGGTCCTGCTGGTGCTGTTGCCAGCGTTGATGGAAAACCCGTTAGCGATGAAGAATTGATGGGTGATGAAAGGCTTGAATTTGCTGATCTGTATCGAAAAATTTATGACTTACGTATGGAAAGAATGGGGCGAATCCTTTTAGAAAAAGTTTATGGAGATTCTGCAAAAAAAGCTGGTCTTGGTGTCGATGAATATGTCGAACAAAAAGCTTTGAAGGCAGATGTCAAAATTGCAGATAGCGATTACAAAAAATTTGTAGAAGAGAAAAAAATTCCAAAAGAACAAATTAACGATCAATTAAAAGATCGGATTTTAAATTATATGAAAGCTCAAAAGCGACAAGATGAACTGGTGGGACTTATTAGCAAATTGTCCCGAGAGCACAAAGTAGAGATTTATTTCCCAAAGCCATCTCTAAAAGTAAATGTTGATGTCGGTCGGGCACCGATTAGTGGCTCCAAAGATGCAAAAGTGACTGTTGTCGAATTTTCTGATTTCCAATGTCCTTTTTGTTCACGAGGAGCACAAGTCCTCAATGAAATTAAGAAAGCATATGGGAAAAAAGTACTTGTTGCGTTCAAGAATTTTCCTCTGCCCATGCATCCACAAGCTAAACCTGCTTCAGAAGCCGCTATGTGTGTAAATGAACAAAATTCAGAAAAATATTGGAAATTTCATGACAAGCTTTTTGCAAATCAAGACAAACTCGATTCAGAAAATCTAAAAAAATATGCTAAAGAAATTGGGGCAGATATACAGAAATTTAATGAATGCTTTGACAGCCATAAGTTTGCTAAGTTAGTTCAAGATGATCTAGATTATGGGACACGCCTTGGTGTAAAAAGTACACCCACCTTTTTTATCAATGGAAGGCTTATTTCTGGAGCACAGCCCTTTGAGAATTTTAAGGAAATTATTGATGAGGAGTTGTCAGGCAGCTAGCACTATGTGAGTAGTGCTAGCAATAAGGAGATTTTTGCCTAGGCAAGTTTAAGCCTACTTCACGATTATGTTTTCTTTCAGTTAAAATTAAGAAAAGGAGAACCACGAACATGGACGTGAGTGGTGTCAACGAAGCTTATCGTCAAGCAGAACTAGCGCGCAGTTCTTTAAAATCAAGGGAACATGACCACGCAACAGAAGTGGAATCCTTACAAGATCGCCACAATGAGCAAATCCGTGATCTTGAAGAAGCGCATAAGCAAAGGCTAAAAGAAGTAAAATCAGATACAAAAGATCAAGCTGAAAAAGATTATGAATACTATCAAGAGGAAACAAGAAGTCTTGCAGATGAGTATGAACAAAAACAAAAGGTAGAGAAGCAAGGTACCTATGACAAGTATGGACGCTTGTTAGAAGAAAAGGTTAGAGACAGAAATCGAGAGCGTCAATACGAAGCACAGCAGTTTAAAAATTTTATCGAAGGTAACAGTAAAGGGGTTGCTACTGAAAAAGATGACCTTCGTGTGGCACGGAATAGAATTCGAGATAACTATGAGAATGAGAGAAGCGTTTTAAAAAAATATTATGATCATAAACTTGATGAGCAAAGGCAAGCAGCAAGTGATGCTAGGGTGGATGCAGCTAGTTATGCGCGCGAAAAAATTGATACAAATACAAGAGGTTTAAATGCAGACCTTGATACACAGAAAAGAAAATCTGAAAGGCATATTCAAAAACTTTCGGATGAAGCAGCTTTAGAAAAACAAAGTTTGGAAAAAAATCAACAAATGCGTGAAAATCAACTCATACATGAAAAACATTTGAGTGCTTCGAATGCAGGCAATGTTGGTGCAAGAGCTCTTGAAGAGCAAGGTAATCGTGCTCATGATTCCCTTAATCGTACAGTGACTGATTTACATTTTTTAAATGATGCAAAAAGTCGGCAGTATGAAAAATATATTTCAGATTTACAGCATGAAAATCGTGAAAAAGCAGAAGATTTAAAATCTAAATTTCGTCAAACAGAGCTTGATTTAAAAAATAAAGTTTCAAATGAAAAAGAAAGAAACCAAGCTCAGCGAGAATTAACTGAAAGACGTCATAAACAAGAGCAATTTCTCAATAGCGATACTTTGAGACAAAACCATGACTTATCTACAGGAGCTATAAAAGAAATTTACAGCAGTAAATTGCGTGATATGAATGAAAAATTTCAAAACCAGGCACAAGAACAAAGCAACCGGACGAATAATCAAATGTTGTTGCAAGAACAAAGAGCTTCAGCAGAAAAGTCGTTTTTAGATACACATAAAAATCGTGAAATCATGGAAGAAAAAATCAAAAATGAGCAAGGCAGACAAAATCTTATAAAAAATTTCCAAGATCGACATGTAAATTTAGAGAATTTATCTGAGCGCCAGCTTGAAAATCAAAAGCATTTTTATAGGGGTATAATGCAAGAGGCAAATGCAAATAAAGATCAAACAATTTATAAAGCAAACCGTGAAAACCGAATGAAGCTTTATGAAGTGAATGAGAGTTTAAGATTAAGGACAGATGAACTTTTATCAAAAAACAAAATGGATCGTGGCGAACTTGAAGACACTTATAATCAGCGGTTAAAAAGGTTGATTGATAATTACAATAAATCCACAAATACTCAAAAAGGAAGTTTTGAAGAAATTACAGATGAATTGAGATATGATTCTGCTTTACGTATGAATTCGTTAAGGCATGAGTCAGAACATGCAAACCGCATACAGCTATTAGATCTTCAAGCAAAAATTAGAGCCCGTATCAATGAGTATGAAGGTAAGATTTCTCAACTTAAGGATGAATATAAGGGAGAAATAGAAAAAACTAAAACAGATACAGAAAAACAACTAAGAGATATCGAGAAAAAAACCAAAGAAACCTTAG
>Ga0213870_1000548_pt1 | contig 17478 bp, 27 predicted proteins | sample WICALVC2017_Meta_FD_160119 | JGI IMG/M metagenome (GOLD analysis project Ga0213870, IMG submission 160119) | Freshwater microbial communities from subterranean cave lake in Wind Cave National Park, South Dakota, United States - WICALVC2017 | ecosystem: Environmental > Aquatic > Deep subsurface >... | reverse complement strand
GATTCGTAACGTCAATGCCGGCCTGGGTCCGCCGCATCTGCACGGCCCCATCCATTTTAACTTCCTGTCGTCCACAACCCGTCGGCAGCTGGTCTCCCACCTCATGGAAATAGCGCCGGTTGGCTGGGTCGGCATGATGGAGCAACTTTGCTACGTCATCGTCGAGCAGCACCGGACCGGACAGCCGGCCATCAATATAGCTCAGCATAAACCACCAGAAACACTCGGCATGAGAGTCAGCCCACTAATACAGGAACGCCAGGCAACATTATTTTTCGGCGATGGAGACAGCCTGAAAAGTTTCTTTGCCACGTATCTCTCCGTACTGGTGGCCCACGGGAAGCCAGCAAACGGTTTAGCTCCGGAGCCCGGCAAGGTGCTGTTTCTGGACTACGAAACGGATGTCGACACATTCTGGGACCGGGTGAACATGATTGCGGCTGGCTTAGAGATCAAACCGCCGGACGGCATTTACTATCGCCAAATGGTGGAAGCCTTGACCGACGAGCTCTCCAGAGTCAACACCGTAGTGATGGAGGAGGGTATCAGTTTCGTCGTGGTGGACAGCGCGGCACCCGCCGTGTTGGAGCCAAACAGTCCGGAAGCCGCCACCTCTTTCTTCTGGGCTCTGCGGTCCCTACAGGTAACATCCTTGACCATCGCCCATCAGACCAAAGGCTCACGCGGAGACTACCCCTTCGGCTCGACATTTTGGCGCAACCTACCTCGTTCCAACTTTCACATCAAGGCGGATCGTAGCGAGGAGAATGTCACCATCGGTCTACGCCATACCAAGTCCAATAACGGTCAGCGCATGAATAATTTAGCCTTTACCTTCAGCTTCACACCTGGGATTGTCATTGTGCGTAAAGCAGACCCAGGAAAACATGAGGTGCTCGCCCGTGATCTCCCAGCCAAGGCCAGAATACTAGCTATGCTCTCTAAGCCCATGACGGTTGCGGAGATTGCGGAGGACACAGGTATACCGACTGATACAGTGAAAAAAACCCTTGGCCGAGGAGCACTGGACAATGTTTTTCACCAAGAGGGCCACCTTTGGGCAAAGGTCCATCATGAGTAGGGGACAACAGAGGGGACAAGCAAAAAGGGGACAACTAAGAGGGGACAAAAAGGGGACAACTTTTCGTATCTATTTTGTCCCTTTTTCTGTCCCTTGGGGACAAGGGGACACCCCTTTTTATATAAGGGGTCCCAGTCCTGTCCCTTTTTAAGGACGGAGACGGGTTATAGTACAGACAACCAGGGGTGTTTTTAGATGGAAGTTCCCATGACCACGCTTGAATACATTCCAGGCTTGCCCCCCAAGGCAACCTGCCCTGTCCGCCACCTGCCAGTGCGAGTGAACCGCTGGGGAGGTCGCTACGACCTCCACCAGCTTATCCTGAATGGGGTGTGGGTTTATTGCACTGGTTCTGCTAAGAAGCTGGAATGGTTGCTTGAAAGGGATACGGTACAAAAAGAGAAGGCATAAAGCGATGATAAAAATAAGTGTTCATGACAATCGCACTACCTCCAGCCACATCCTGTCGGGCGATATCATAAAGCTCGATAACGCCTATTTCGGCGGCGACAGGCGAACCCTAACCTTGTACACGGACACAGGTTACAGGGTATCGCTTTATTTAAGCCGTGAGGACATCGTTGAGCTCTTGAAGACCTTCTCAGAGGAGAAAAAGACAGTCCCCGGCTAGACTCTTCAAAAACAAGGAGACGTTGCAGTGCCACCCACTGAGCATCACGTTCGTATAAAACCCATCCTGGAGGAATTATCCCGACGCACTCTTGAGGCATGGACTGAAGCCGTAGAAGATTGTCAGGAAGTTGGGATGATGCAAGTCGAGACCTTTCTGAATGAACCGCTCCCTGCTCTGCTGGATGCTTGGGCTGATGCGATGGTACAGCACCAGCCGGATTGGATTAATGCCCAGAATGCCGCCGGAGTGCTCCAATACGTTGCTACAACCCTCCGGCTGATGCACAAAGCCGCTGACGCCGAACAAACACGAGAGGATGCTGAATATGACAAGAACAGGGCGGCTCGGTTATCTAACTTAGCGCTATGGAAGATTTACACGATTCGGGATTACTCCATCAGACAGATGGTCGCTGGAAAGAACAAAGTCACTTTACCGGCCTTGGAGTAACTCCGATGACCTACACTTTTACTATTCCCGGTCAGCCTTCCCCTTGGCAAGTCTACACTCGCCGGGGCGAACCGAGCGTCGGCTTTTGTTATGCCAAATAGTCAGAAGGCCACAGATGCGCAACTCATTGATGCTTATGCTCTCACTGGTAGCATTTGGAAAACCGCTGCTGAACTGGGAATGTGTGGCCAATCAGTATGGGGGCGACTTAAAGGACTCGGTGTCCCCTTTAAGCATAGCCGATTGACTAAGGCTGAGATAAGTACCATCCGTCTAGCCTATGAACAGGCTGGGAGAGGTTATCTTGACTTGAAAGGGCTTGCGGCACAGCTAGGAAGGGATAAAGCTGGCATTTGTGGCTTAGCGAAAAAAATGGGGTTAACAAGCCTTGGTCGCCCAAAACCGCCTGAAGCAGGGTTAGCGACGAGTACAAGAATGAAGCTTTGGCACCTGAGCCATGTACATCCACGCGGGGCCTCTAAACCTGAAACGCATATTCTCAAGATATGCCCCTCGTGTGGCAGATTTTTTGACTCGACAAAGAAATCCCGCCAACGATTTTGTAACAGAAGGTGCGCCTACATGAGACCTCCGCCCTTTGGAGGCAACTACGCCAAGAGCGGCAAGCGAGCTGACTTAGGCGATCAATATTTCCGTAGTAGATGGGAAGCCAACTACGCACGTTACCTGAATTGGTTGATACAAGTCACAAAGGATGTCGCAAGTTGGTCTTACGAGTCGGAGACCTTCGAGTTTAAAGGGATCAAACGTGGAACCCGTTTTTACACTCCTGATTTTCGTGTGCAACTAAGCAATGGTACAGTCGAATACCATGAAGTAAAAGGGTGGCGGTATCCCAAAGGCGAGACCGCGTTGAAACGCATGGCTAAATATTACCCGCATGTTCGGATCGTAGTGGTGGACAGCGAATGGTTTAAGGCGGTGCGACGCCAAGGTCTGCCGAGTCTAATTGAAGGCTGGGAAACGCAATGAACGACCAACAGGTCGTTTCGATTACAGCAACCAAGGACTTTGCCAACCCTGAGACCATGCCGGGGCCTCAGACGATAATCACGGTGCGGAATGAGTAGGATGGCCCTAGGCCAGACTTAATAACAAGGAGAAGGAACTGTGGCGGACATCTTAACACCTGAGCAGGTCGCAAAGTTTCGCAGATGGGCTGATATGGGGTCGCTAGTTGCGGCATACGCCCTACGGGGCGCACTAGCCGAGGCTCTGGACAGCCACGAGACCTTATGTGAACGACTGAACGAGGCTAATGCCTTTTTATCTGAGTCAGCTAGTGAAAGGGAGTTGGCTCTACGGGCGCAACTGGCCAAGGCTCGGGCAGACCGTGATTATTGGAAGGACATCGCACAAAAGTCCCGCCCGCATTTAGAGATGCCGGATGAGGTTTTTGATGAATACGTCCGTGCCGACTACTGACCAAGCCATGACCTTGGCAAAGCTACTCTTGGCCTGTGCGGGAGCCACCGTGCCATGTACAGTGTGCCCAGCGTGTGTTGACCATCCTAGTGTCACTGTAACCTGTAAAGACAAGCGAATGTTTTTCTTTCCAGATTCGGTGCGGCTGCCGTGTCCCTGCCTAGCAGAGTATGACGGCATCAACCACTATCTGGACGCCACCGGTGGATACCGTTGCTGCAAAGTTACCCTATATGACGCTGGCAAGGAGACACAGGATTGTCGTTGTTGCCAGGGCCGCTCCTGGGTGCCCAATCCCGATCCCCACGCTTGGCGGCAGACGCTGCGAAAGTTGGGTTGGAGAATTAGAGTTGTAACACAGCTTGGTGCATCAGGAGACTTCATCGAATTGTGGAAGGCAGACGAAAGAGACTTGGTAGTGGTTTTAGTTAAAGAGGGGCTCTGTGGTCAGGTTGCCGAGATGACCGCAATTGTTAGGAGGCTAGCGCAGTTACCAGGCGTGGAGTTACGACAATGAATCCACATGAACTAGCTTGTTACATCTGCGTCGGTAGCGGACATGTGACTGTCACGCTCTTTGACGGTCACAACGGAGCTGGCAACTATCTACTTGACGACTGGCCCCAAGAAGTAGTTAGTCAACCCCACTATAAAGTCCCGTGTCCTGAGTGTGGTGGGACTGGGAATAGTAGGGCGCAACCAAAACCTCGGCAGCACTTCCAGGTAACCCAGATGCTGGAGCGGGTGCCAGGGGTGAAAATTGCCGATGCCTAACAAGACGAGCATCGAGTGGACGGATTACACGTCAAATCCCATTGCGCCGATTCAAGGCGGCTGGGGTTGCTCCAAGGTGTCGCCTGGCTGTGACCTAACTATGTTACTCCGGTCCACGCTTGTTGAGATTGGACATCACATCATAGAAGTGCTGCCGTATTTCTTTCACGTCCTGAGGCAATCGACTGCCCGGACCCATTCTATTTTCACAGGGAAATTCAAGAACCACTCTAGCCTGTGCCTGTTTTACCTTCAGGTAGGGCAAAAGCACCTTGCACAATGTTTGGGTTCGTTTGCCGTACAGTCGCACTTGCCACTGTGGTTTCCAACGTGGGTTACGACGCAAGGCGGTGTGGTTGTTCAGTTTCACCGTGCCAGACGAGAGTTTTCCACGCAGCCAAAGAATAACGGCTTCGTCCGACATACCGAGCAAGAAAATGGGGTAGTAATAGGCTTTCCGACTAGGTTTGGGTCCACCCACTCGACCGATGCGGAGACATCCCTCTCCGTCCACAAGGCCTGCGATGTAGGCACGGTCAATGTCGCTAAGCATCTCAATGGGGTCCGCTGGGCCTGTTGGTTCTTTGACTTTGCGGGCTTGATACCGGGCTTTGTCGTAAAGCTGTTTATGTGTAAGAGGTCGGCCTTTATCCATACCGATATTATACACTGGTGAAGGGGAATTATCATGGGGGAAAAGACAGGTATCGAATGGACCGATGCGACGTGGAACCCCTGGATAGGGTGTTCCAAGGTCTCGCCGGGTTGCGATTCCTGTTATATGTTCGCCGGGATGCGCCGATATGGACATAACCCTGAGACTGTTCAGCGCACGAAGGACCCTACGTTCTACGCCCCCTTGCGTTGGAAGGAATCCAAACGCATATTCACTTGCTCCTGGTCCGACTTCTTCCATAAACAGGCTGACTCGTGGTGGGAGGAAGCATGGGATGTTATTCAGCGAACTCCTCAGCACATATATCAGATTCTCACCAAACGCCCGGGAATCATGGTTCATTGGGCGAAAACTCATATCTGGCCTCCCAACGTCTGGGCGGGTACGTCCGTGGAGAGCCAGAAGTATGCACCACGGCTAACACTACTGGCTCAGGTGCCGGCCAGAGTGCGGTTTGTCAGCTATGAGCCAGCCCTCGAAGCGGTAGACCTCCGTCCGTGGCTTGGCTTATCAGTTGGCGGGGAGTCAGCGTCTTTACCTCCGGTTCTGTCATGGGTAATAGCTGGGGGCGAGAGCGGCCCCAACGCTAGACCGACGCATCCTGATTGGTTCAGGTCGATAAGAGACCAATGCCAGGCGGCGGGAGTGCCGTTTTTCTTTAAGCAGTGGGGGCAATATCGTCCAGTGTTCGACGAACCTCTACCGGTTAAAACACGAGTGGTAATGGTGAACCCCAGCGGCAGCATAGGGCTCTATGCGCAAAGCACAATAGACCCGCGTTATCACCTGATGGCTTCCGTTGGCAAGAATGCCGCCGGCGCGCTGCTCGATGGCCAGGAGTGGCGGGGAATGCCGGAGCGGTGAGCAACATCAAGCTTAAGCCTGATGCGGCGATGCGAAGAAGACTTAAAAGGTAATCCATATGTCATGTCCTCGCTGCAATAGGCACCACAGTGGACTCTGCGGTATCCCTCCTAGAACAATGAGCAAGCCAGGAAGAATCGCTAGTCGAGGCTATGGAGAGGGGGGAGTAGTGGTTCGTGCAACGCGGGATAGTCCACCCAAGACTCCACGCAAGCGGGGTGTCTCTCGCTGGCAGGAACTAGCTTTGGAGTGGGCACAGGATGACTTAGACAAAGCGATTCAGGGCATTCGGTTATTAAAGGATGACAGTTCCGAATACTTAACGGCTTTTATAAAGTTGGAGGAAGCTCTTGATACGGTGTTTCGGCTGAAGGAGAAGCAACTCTAAAGATACGAGAACACTGGCTGGTGGAGGAATAGTGTGGACCTAGCAATCTCGAACACAATGTACACCAGTAGGCATGGGCCTCACCTAATTAACCCATATGACCAACGAAGTATTGATGAGGCATTTGAACAGTGGTTTTTGCCTTATGAATTGGCTCCGCGAGAGGCAGCGTTGCTCGCAACAGAATTGGTTATTTCTGTGCCCTATACCAGCGTAGGCCTTATTGGAGTACGCAGTACGTGGGCTAGGCTAGGTGTGGTCTCCCCCTTGACAATTGTGGACCCTGGGTTTGAAGGCATACTCACACTCGAAATATTCAACGCGTCGGGCAATTTTATCAAAGTTTCTCCCGGCGATGAAATTTTCAGTTTGACCCTGGTGCCTGCCGAAACCGGAACTAAACCTTACAGCGGAAGGTATCAAGGTCAGTCGCTATTAACCTTAGCAAAAGCACTGGAAAGGAAATAGTCCGCAGGAGTTCGCTGGCGGTGAGTCGGTCAAGGGCGGCTTGTTTATGTTTTGTGAATGTGGTTGTGGTCAGCCAACACGAATAGCGAAGTATACGGATAGCCGCTACGCAGCGATAAAAGGCTACCCCAGGAGGTATGTTTATGGTCATTATGGTCGCAGACCACTAATAGAACGGTTCTGGAGTAAAGTTGATAAGAATGGGCCTAATGGATGTTGGCTATGGACTGGCTATAAAGATACATACGGTTATGGTCGAATAAGTATCGGCCATCAGGGGAAAATTCAAGCCCATCGCTTGAGTTATGAAATAGTAAACGGTTTAATCCCTTCGCACTTGGAGCTAGACCACTTGTGCCGCAATGTAGCTTGTGTTAATCCGACTCATCTTGAAGCAGTAACACACCAGGCCAATACATTGAGAGGGGATGGTCCGACATCCATGAATGCACGCCAAATATTTTGTCGGCGTGGACACTCTTTTGACCTGTTCAACACTAGAATATCCAAAGCAGGAAGTCGGCGGTGTCGAACATGTGACCGGGAACGTAAGCGAGAACAGCGTGGCAAAGTATAAACCCCGTCGTCAGTATCCTTGGAACCAAACCCTTCGAAATATCCGGCAAAGTAGAGCTATTAGCCGAGCGGAACTGGCCTCCAGCCTAGAGGTTAACTATTCCGTGATCTACGAAATTGAGCGGGGGCGGCAGAAGCCAAATCAGGCTATCCTTGATCGCTATGGGGAGCTTGCGGAACGGAGACGACGAAGTGACTGACGCCTGCTCCCGCTGCGGCGGAATGATGGAGTTCAAGGCCGACGAGTTTGGCCCTTACTTGCGATGTTACTTTTGCGGCCATCATATCGACCTGCTCCAGGACCCGCTGGAGATCATCGCCCTGCGAATGAAGATTGACCACCACTCGGAGCATCAAGAGCGGGAAAAGAACACCGGGCAGTTCAAGACTGCCCCACGAAACGGGCACTGAACCGTCGGGCAAAGATGACCCTACAAGAGCCTCAACCATCCCTAGCTGACCATATGCCGTTGACCGCCAGGATTGCCGAAGCGTATAATACGATTCAATGAGCCGTATAACGCTTCCGGAGGGCGATTGAATGGAAGTGTGGATTCGCTTTTTTGGCTCTGAAATCTTCTTAAGTGGAAAATGCGAGCCATGCGAGGCTGAGAGTTTCATTATCGATGGACGGTTACAGTGTTGCTATGATGCGCCCGAAACTCTGGAATTGAAAGGCTCAAAGAGAATAACACTCGGTGGTAAACGTAAGTCCCTTATGGGCGCCAAAGAGAAGGCTAGACTTATGCTCGCCCAGAACTACCGCTGTTATTGGTGTGGTACAACTTTCTGGAGTCTTTATCGGCTGGCTGGTAAGAGACAGCAAGCATTAAAACCGGAGGTCGACCACAACGTTCCATTCAGTTTCAGTAACGACAACCACCCTGCTAACCTGGTGCTGGCTTGTGACCTGTGCAATGGCTTAAAATCGAATCATATGTTTGACACTGAAACTGAGTGTCAGGAATTCTTACTGAAAAGGCGGCAGGCAATTGGCTACACGCTCGAAGCCGAAGCCCAGAGAATCAGGATCATGTCTGAACTGCGGCATTCCGATCCTAAAATATCGCAAATGGCATAAGTTCTGTAGCGATGTTTGTCGGGCTGCTCATCATCTCAAAGCAAAACGTGCACCGCTTGTTTGTCCGCATTGCGGCAAGAAACTGAGTGGCTAATCACGCCCACATCTGGGATATAGCTCCAGCCGCTGGCCCCACCAGCACTGGCGTTTGCCAGCAATGCCATGAGGTCAGGGAGTTCGCTAATTCGATAGAACTGCCGGACTTTAGGAAGACGCCAAAGCGTACCTTTCAGGAGTTGGAGGCGATACGCAAGGCCCACCTTGCTGACGACCGGCCGTGGGCGTGGGTTCCGTGGTAACTAGTCTTTTTGTCCCCATCCCCTGCGTAGGACTTGCTGCCTGGGCTTGGGCTTACGGTCCAGGAACAATAGCTCGTGAGCCAACTCCATCACTGGTTCCGTAGCAAACGGTCGGCACGAGAATACGTCGCCGTACACTTCCAGCCCTACGGTGTGCAGGCTCACATGGCTTTCAGCTACTAGCACGATCCCAGCCAAGCCGTACTCCGTGGGATAGACACTTGGACCTGAGAAGATGGTCAACCGAAGCAGCCGAGGGCATTCGACCAGAAAGGTGTGCGCTTCCAGATTTGATAGTAAATGAAGAGACAGGCCCTCAAAAAGCAGGTGACAGCCCCGTTCCATCGCAGGCATTGGCTCACACCTTACTTTAGCCAGTATCCTATGACCAGCCCTACCCAGCCGGTGGCAGCAGCGGCCATTTCGGGGTTCTCAGCCCAGTTGATGTCGGTCAGTGTCCAAAGGCCCGCCGCCAGGAGTCCTAAGCTCACCAGAGCTTGTATCCCCAAGCGGAACTTCCCGTTGGTCATTTCGCCACTCCTTAACAGTTACAATCAAAGTGCGAACCCGACAACCGAACATGGGAGCGTTACGGTCGCACCCGATGATTTGTGTGAGCCATTCGAGTTTCATGGTCTACTAATCCCTCCGCTTATCGTCCCGATCCTTGCCGCCACATTCCTAGCACTCCAAGTCCAGCGATTGACAACCCAGACAGGTACAGGCCGATATGAAATACTTGGCTCTTACCCAGGCACCAGAAACCGTTGCACAGAGAATCACCTGCGGCGAGCTGGGCCACGTCCATAAACCAAAGCCCTAAACCTCCGAACACCATCAAGCCGATTGTCAGTAAAAGCTGCCGCATCAGTCACCACGGAACCAGCATATCGGACACGGTAACTTTATACGGTGCCAGAACCAACGTATGAGCCTGACCATATCTTAATTCCAATCGAACGGTAGAACGAGAACGCTCGATATGCCGCAGCCGCAGCGGAACAAGCCCATAGGCATTGTGCTGGCTCCGAGTAGCCACCGCCCGGTGTATTGGCTGCGCCCTAAGAACCGTTTGCATTTGTCGCAACGTCCTCTTGTCTCTAAGAGCTTCTTCATCTACAGTCCTCCATATTGTCGGGCTACCTTCCTGATGGTCGTCCGTTGCGCTGCCGTGACGAACCATTCCGAGCCTTCCAACACGGCACTCATAAATGTGTGCTCCTCATGGTCAAGGCCAAGGCAGTGCCCAAGTTCATGGACGGCGATCGCAGTAGCCGCAGCACTACTTGGTCCTGGCACCTGATAGCCAGCTACAGCGCAGAACCCGCCCACGCCAGCAAAAGCCTCTCCGAGATAGCGGCCCTCCGATAGACGAGATACATCCGAGCGCAACAGCACCAGGAACGGTTGGGCCTGGTGCCGGAAGCGGTGGGCCAGGAGCACGGTGTCCATGTACTCTGGACCGACCGGCCAGGGCGGGGTGGGCGCACCCGACACCGTGACCTGCAAGTTGAGACCAGCGTGCTCCAAGTAGAACTGCTCTAGGGCAACTTTGACATCTAAGCCGATGCCCAACTCCTTCAGGGCCTCCGGCCCGTCGTAGACCACCACGACCGGGACACGCAGGCTAATCCGCATCGTGTTTAGGTCGAAGCCCGAAGGACCCCGTGGCCCAACTGGTCCGATAAATCCTGGCGGGCCTGGTGGGCCTGGAGGCCCTGGCGGGCCACGAAATAACTGGTTAAGGACGTTAAAGAGGCGATTCATCGTTTAGCTCCCCCAAACGCTGGCTGCCCGTTCCACCGCCGAGTGGTAGAAAAGTGGTGGTCTGGCTCGGTGCTGTACCGATGCAGGTCTTTTGGTTCAGCACCCCCTTCAATCAAATCCCGTATCCGGTCGTAGGCGAAGGGCGGGAGCCGGTGCGTCGTGACTAGCCAGGTGAGATGTACGACATGGCTCTCCTGCGGGCAGGTGCCTGGCAGCCAGCGGGCCTCGTACTTCTCCCAGCCTTCATGCCGGATGTGCAACCGCTCTAGCTCCAGTTCAGCAAGGCGAGTCGTTCCGTAGCGGGCCAGAAACTCCTCCAGGTTGAGGTCGGTTCCATGCACTACGGTCTTGTACTCAGGGCTTGCCGAGGTCTTATGCACCGTCACCCCATTGCCAAAGCTCCAGTTCTCAGGAAACCAGTCCCAGGTCATGCCGTCCCGCAGGCACAGGTCACTCATCCGGTATTCCACTGGGTAGAGTAGCTCGTCGGCTTCCCCTGGTGCGAATACGCCCTCCTTGCGGTATTGCACAGCGGGGTCATGCTCCAATAGCCCCAACTCCTCCACTTCTTCAATACAATGCTGTAAGCCGCCAGCGTGAAGGCGCTGCCCTGGTGGGAGATTCTTACCAGGAAAGCCTGCAAAGACATAGAGAGTCATCTAGTCATCCCCTAGCTTGTTGCGTAGCTATACACGTGCAGTTCATCAGCACCCATAGTGATAGCCGCGTCGGCAACCAAACCCCGTACAACCAAGTCGGTTATCTCCACTAAAGGCGCTGATGCGCTGAAGTGTGTAGATAGTGTGGGGTCTATATTGATATTCCCTACCACCTGATAACCATTAGTGCTGTAGGAGGTAAGTCGGGGCGTGAGGTACTCAAACCAATAACCACTTGTAGCAGCATTGTTTGAAGCGGTAAATACAACGGGAGCACGGACTTCGGTTGTATTTAGCGTTAATCCGGCGGAGGCGGTGTTGATTGCTCCGGTGCTCTTACGCAGCGAACACACCGCCATCGCGGGTTCCAAGGCGGCAAGGGTCAAAGTGGAGGCAGTCAGCAGGGACACGGCGGTGGTACTGGTCGTCGTCGCCTCGGTGGTGTTGCCACCCTCACGGGTGACGGCACCGCCGACAGTAGCCCAGCTTTGGTCGCCCCGTAGAAAGGTGGTCGAACTGGCTGTACCGGAACCAAGTCTAGCGGTTGCGACGGTGCCGCTAAGGATATCCGAGGCATCAACAGGACCACCCGAAGCAGCGATCCGCCACCGGCTGCTGGTACTGTCATAGACTAAGACCACTCCCTGATCCGATCGGAGGGTGAGGTTGCCAGTGAGCGCGAACCGGTTGGCAGCGAGTGAAAGTGCATCCTCATCGGTTAAGACAATATTGTTGGAGCCGATGTTGACAATCGATATAACCCGACCGTCCGCGCCTCCATGAAGACCGCTGATGTTGCGGGAGGCGTCAGTGGTCAAGCGCAAGATAACGGCATCGGCCAGCCCAGTAGGGTTATAGTCGTTCTGGTTCGCTAGTATCTGTGTGGGACTGATATCGCCGATGAACGCCACGGCACTCTCGAAGTCAGTCCGACCATCAAGCCCCTTGAGAAAACGCAAATTGTCCCTGACGTGTGTGTTCATCAGGGCGCCGGTAACTACCTCACCAACTGCCCAGGTGCCCTCAACGTGGCGCTGTCCATGCCACTAATCCCACCCCCTTTTGGCACATAAAGTCTTGCTGGACAGACGGCGAGATAGTAACATCTGTCTATGAGCAAGAGTGCAGCGGGACGTCAGCAAAGCTATCGCCAACGGCGCTACCTAATTCCTCGGCGAGCGTTTTCAGCAGCCAACATTGCCACGGTTTCTCCTGGAATCCAATTACGACTTGATGGATGATTGCCTACGCGTGGACGTCTGAGCAACAATTGCTCAATAGCGGTCTTTTGCGGCGGGAATATTACGGTGTACCAACCACGTCCACATTGATAACAAATAAATAATGGGTCAGTCGAGTCCGCAATGTAGGCGGCGCCGCAACCTGCTATTGGACATTCCGCTATCCACCGCCCATGATTTATGGATGCATTGATCGTCCCGATGATTTGAATATCGGGCGGCAATGGTCCCCATCCCCCTCGACCATAAGTTTCACTGATAAGACGGCGGTAGGACACCTGGGCCCAATGACCATGTTCAACGATTACTTCCATTAGTAATGTAGCCTGCATCGAGTATTCAAGTCCGAAGTATCCATGATCCACATGTCGCTGCGTTGCACCGCCTCAGACAGTAAATACGTTACCGTGTGAGTGCGGTCGCCATCGATGACCTGTTTGATCGTCTCAATGTAAAAGTCGCGGCCAAATCCCAGATTGGACCGAGTGCCGGTGGCGATCACAGTAATGCGATCACTCAAATCCCTCACGATAGCCTGCGTCAGATGGCTGTTGTCCCTATTGGCTACATAAGTCATTTCGAGGTGGATCGTGGGGTCTTCGTAGACCTGCAAATTCCAGTCGGCCCAAGCTTTTCCTTCGTCGATATTTGGTATCCATTGGGCCCTGGAAGGCAAAGTCCTGGTTCCGTAAATAGTGCTGGTACTGGTCTGGCTGACGCCGACAGGTTCCTGCAACAACAACGGTACACCGCGAGCCTGAGTGAAAGTGATGTATCCAAATGCTGTGCCGGTATTGTTGAACAGCATTCTCATTTCATTGCCGAACGTGGCAACCGTCAGCGCTACGGCCGTATTCAGATTGGTTCCCGTTCCTGCGGTATCCGTGAAAACGTTGTAATCGGTCGTTGCGGTCGGCGTGATCCAAGTGCCGACTCCTACTGCGTCCGCAGCAGCGCTCGTGTTCGGATATTTAGCCCAAAGGACGAAAGTCCCTGACGCTGGTAAAGTAGGCACCAGAGTCCCGGTATCTCGACTGCGCCACAATGTGCCGGTTGCCCCCAGCGTAAATGGCTGGATCGTAGCCCGCAATTCGGTGAAAATGAAAGGCAGAGGGTCTTGCTGCACTATGTTGGTATAGACTAGACTTCCACCTGCTGCATCGGTAAACGTTCCGGTGCTGGCGTTGTAGGGGCTTATACCACGCCGAGCGCGATTCTCAAACACAATACGACCATTAGCCGCTTCTCTTAACCAACCCCCCTCGCTCTCCTCGATTGTTTGCATCGCTTTCAGTGCCGCTTCCTGCTGGAACCAAACTCGGCGCATCGTAGTCTCACCAGCATCGATATCTCGGTAAGCTGCGCCAGTAGGCCATCCGGCCTGAGTTAATACCGAGCCTATGGCCGATCCGGTGTCGGTGTCCAAAAGTATCGGCAAGGAAACTCTTTTCTGGTTCACAAATCCCAGAGGACCGACCGCTTCAATGAGCACAGTATCAAGCCCTTTGACACTCGGCTGGGGTATGATGCGGTCAATATATCCACGGAATAACGTTGCGGTGCTAGGCCCAGTGGCGCGGAGTTGGATTAACCGATTAGGCAATAAACTACCGGTCAAGGGGCTGGCGCTGTTGTAGCTGTTGTAATCTCCCGATTGATTGTTTAGTAAAAGCTGGAGACTGCCCACGACGGATTTGCCAGTCAATTGAGAATTGAGATCACGTCCACGAGTGAATTCAACATGCAAGGTGCGGCTAGTGACAGTCTCGCCGGTGCCGGTAAAGGTGCCGTCATTATTCCAATCGACTTCGACGATGTAAGTGCCGGTAGCCATGCTATCCGATTACGAAGGCAAATCCGCCACGGGTTTGAGCATTGCGCACAGCCTCCAATACGCGAGCCTGGAAGTCCGCCAAGCCATAAACTGGCCCATTAAAATTGATGGTGACCATACCCGTTCCCCTGCCTTTGCCCAACGGAATAATTGCCTCCGGTCCAGCCTCGCCAGCTATTAACGCTGTAGGTCTAGTTACTATCCCGCCTCGTTGAGCAAACTTGATGTGAGATAATTCCGCCGCGCTGAATCCAGCGGCAGCAAATGCCGCCCGATTGAAGGGGATTGGCGTTATCGGCGGAACTGGAATAGGCACCGGAACCCCCGGCGTTGGAGCAGGCGTGGTCGGAATCCGAATACCGCCAGGCCCAAGGATGTCTGGGGGGAATTCACCAAATTCCACACCTGGCGGGTGTGGCGGTCTGGGGAGAGGTATATTCGGCAATAAGGGTATCTTGTTATAGAGTTCTATTAGACTACGTACTGCCGCTTCCATCGTGCCGAAAGCTGCAACAAAAGCATCCTTCAACGGGCCGAGTCCTTTCTTTATGAAAGCTCCAATCTCTACGTCGCTCGTGAGCAAAACCTTTAGAGCTGCCGCAACTCCTTGCAAAGCGGGCGTAACAATCGGCGTGAAGCTATCCTGAAGTGTTTTGACCATATCTTTGATGTTGGCGATGGCTTTGGCCGCCGGATCATTCGATGCTTCCAAGGCGGCCGCATATCGTTTTTGCGCCTGCGTCAATACATCAGTCCACCCTGAATTGTCTCGGACGGCAACGCCGAGGTTTCGCAATTGCTTAATCGCGCCCTTGTCGCCTGACATTGCTTTCCCGATAATGTCGGCGGCTTCCTGTATGGTCTTGCCTGTACCAGCGGCCAGGGCCGCCGCTGCGGGCAAGGCCCGCAAAGCAGCGTCATAATTTTCGGTGGTGATCAACAATCGGTCGAAAGCAGCCTTTGCGTCTTTCTCGCTTACATTGGAAATGGCTCTTAAGCTTTCTATAGCCTTATCTATTTCGGGCCGCAATTGGTCGTAATTCAGTCCTAGTTGTTCAATGCTGCTGGCTAAATTGGCCACGACTATACGTTGTTGCATCGAGGAACGCACTGCCAACACCGTAAAGGCACTCACCACTGCACCAACAATGAACAATTGCGACCGGAGTGTCCGCAATTGGGAAAAGAGACTGCGCCCCATTCCTTGAATTTCGCGGCTGGCCCGGTCTTGGGCTTCAATGATGATGCGTAGTCGTTGGTCGTTTTCAGTCGTCATCTAACCCTCGCTCTCCATCATTTTTGCTCTCATGGCTTCGGCTTCGGCATTCATCAAGATAATCATCTTGCTGATCAGTTCTGCGGGCGCATTCAGATATTCATCCCAGGTCCAGCCAGTGCGTACGATAAAAGCTGCATCGCTCAACTCCGGCGGGAACTCAGCCCCGCTATCGCTCAAATAGCAGGCGCAGGCTTCTCGAAAAAATCTTTGCGCTCTTCCTCCGAGAGTTTCTGGGCATTGTAAAGCTCAAACATCCGGTTGAGCACTTGCCGGACGATGCCAGAATCCAGAGCGTCGATAATGTTTAAATCAATGGTCAAGCCATAAGAGTATCCCACCGTTCCGTGTAGCAAATAGGCGTCTTCGATGCGACCAGTATCCACAACATTCATGTTGCTCAGGAGTTGGTCCGTGATTCCTTGCGCCGTCATATCCTTTTTGCCATTGGGCAAGATGGCGGGTATGGCGGCTAGACTGGCGCGAGTAACGGCCTTTTCCATGCCACGAGTCAGATAGGTCCGAATGTCCCACCAGCCTCCGTCCGGCAGATGGATACGCTCGACCGCCAAATGGTCCGTTTTGGCTGCTGGGTCGAAGTCTACCATGGTAAATCCCTCTCCTAGTTAGTCCCAGTGCTATTCAACGTGCCGTCCAGTTTATGGCGAGATTCCCACCGCACTGCGCTTTTCACGTCGAGGATCATACGGTAACTCATGCAGAGGAATTCGCCGGTGATTTTCCTAGCACCAGCCCCGGTGCCCGCTGGATTTACCTCTAATGTTTGAATGGTCCCCACCAAGGCCGGCAGATAGGCATCGTTGCCAGTCGCTGAGTCGCTCCAGGGCCCGGACAGCGTGACTTCGCCCGATTCCTCTATGCCAGCGATGATCCGCTCCGCAGAGTCCGCAAAACTGGTAATATCCAGATTGGCCACGCCTTTGCCGATGCCACCCACGGTCTCGATAAAGGCCGTGAGATTCCGGATCGTGCCGAGGGAATCATCGACACGCACAATGGTGTTGCCGCTGACTTTGAAGAAAGGCATTAGATCATCTCCTAGACGCGGCTGAAAGCCGCCGCGATATCGTTAGTCCCAGCTGCTACTGTATTGGTATGACGATGCCGCACGAAGCGGGCTATTGTTGTTCCTGATCCGATGGTCAATCTGGTTCCGGTAACGGCCGTGATGTTTGCTGAGGCCAAGACAGTGTAAACACCTGTCGCAGTGGTTGACGCCTCCCAGATTACGTTGATCGTGCCGGTACTCACGCGCATGACGTGGACATTGTAGGTCCCGCCCGCCGTGCTGGAACTAGTGCTGTCGTAAGCAGTCCCGGTGGCGGAGCCTGTCGCTTCAGTTTGCGTATACAGGACAACGCCACGGTTCCAGATTCCGTCAAGGGCGAATCGCGCTTCGTCCCGTACCAACTCCCGTAAGTTCATGCTGGGCGTTTTCGCCATGATGAACGCCGTGCCGATATAGGCTATATCCCCGTTGGCCGTCCCGATATGTAGACTCAGAACATGCGTCCCGGTTCCTACTATCGCCAGAGCGCTCTCCAGGCTCTTTGCCGAGTCACTGAAAAGCCCGGACCATTCACATACATCATTTCTGATACCGGCTGTCGTTCTCTCAGCCGTGTCCACGACTGTCGTCGGGTCGAGCCCATCCAAGGCCATCATGATCGAAACGGAAGTCGTGTGAATGCCAGGGTCATAGCCCCCAAAATGGAACCGCGCTACCGATACGCTCCTAAACGGCACGGCCTGACCACCTGGCAGCGATAGCCCGCTTCAATTCCTGGAACTCTTCTCTAATCTCCGTCATTGCGGCTTTTAATCCTGGTCGCATGAATGGATGGGCCCGCGTGCCCCGCCGCGCTATAAGTCGCCGGACCAGGAAATCGCCGATTGAACCAGTAGGAAAGCCATGCCTTTCCGCCCAGGGTTGCAAGGCTCCC
>Ga0213870_1000547_pt1 | contig 17481 bp, 14 predicted proteins | sample WICALVC2017_Meta_FD_160119 | JGI IMG/M metagenome (GOLD analysis project Ga0213870, IMG submission 160119) | Freshwater microbial communities from subterranean cave lake in Wind Cave National Park, South Dakota, United States - WICALVC2017 | ecosystem: Environmental > Aquatic > Deep subsurface >... | reverse complement strand
AGTATAAATAACCCTCCAATGTAATAAGCCAGTGGAGCATAAAAATTAAAAATAGGATATCCATAACCATATCCTAAATCCGGAACCCATCTTACAGGGAAAACTCCGCTCCCAAGCATCTTACCCATCTCAAAAACTCTTGCAACTTGAGTATCGTCATGGATTGGAAAAAATCCTGAGGCAAAAAAAGGTTTTATCGCCCAAAAAGACAAGAGAAGGACTGCAAAAAAGCCAAAATACTTCCTCAAAAACACCATGATAACTTTTATTATACAAAGAATTAGGAATTATTAACAAATATCTACTTCGCTCCAATGTTCTTAAGAATATTAGAGCGAAGAGGAAAGGAAGTATCCTATTAAAATGATAACTTGGCTTGCGCGTTTACGTTGCATAAACGTGGATATTGTAACAGTATTTCCCAGAAAATCACCGCATAGTCTTTGGATTCATTTTTGAATAAGTTCTAAAAGAGGTTTCTCCCAACCAAAGCTAGTTTCTTTACCTCTAAGTTTGTCAAACGCGTCGGCGCAGGAAGGATCAAGTCTGGTGTACTCCTCAAGCACGGAAACTGTCTCCTCAATGAATCCACCGACAGTACCGTCTGAATCATCAATGCCACCCCTGCAAAGTTTATCGTCAAGGTTAAGAAGCATATCCATTAAAAGTTCCGCTGTCTGACTACTTACAGGAAGATCGGAGATAATTTTTGAGAGACGATTACATCCTTCGAAGAGTGAATTTTGATAGGCAAACCAAATCCGAGAAGGACCATGGTATGGTTTGATATACCTCATTGCGCCACTTATTGTTTTCTTAGTGATTGCCAACTCATTCTTGTTTAATGTTCCCAATTTACCGCTGCAAATTGGATTGCTGATCAATTTCTTATCCTCATCAGTTAGCTTCTTACCTCTCATAACAGCATAGATTGACACTACAACCATATGTTTGCAAAGAGTATCGTTTTGCCCAAGATAACATTCGCAAAAACCCAAATCATAATGGCGCACATTTACCGAAACCCGATATGGTTTTGTTCCCAAAACTATTGCCGAGTAGCTCCCGATCCCCTCCTTAAATTGAGTGACTTTATCAGATTCGTATAAGCCTACAGCTTTCTCAAAAGTAGACCCATCAGTTGCAAACTTAATTTTATCTAAATCATACGAAGGTAGTATCTTCATAACTTGTCAGCAAAAGCTTGGCACAAAACTGATTTTCTAAAAAACTCGACCAAATCCAGGACTTTCATCTAATGTGTCTTCATTAAGGTTTTTTGACATAAAATAAATATTAAATTTGATTAACCTCTTCAAAATTTATTCCGAAAATTTTTTCAACCTCATCTCTTTTAAATTTGCATTCTGATTCTGCACGAGAATCTGAGAAATAATAACCCTTGTTATTAAAAATTAAGAAGCAACCAATGTGTTTAAAAACATAATCAGAATATTTTCTCTGCCTCGAAACATATTCTACTTGAAGAGTCTCATTGTTAATATGTAAACTTTTCGGTCCTTCTATTGCATATCTAATAACATCTGCAATAGGTAAAGAAGTCCTAATTATTAAGACAGTCTTATATCCCGGATATGAAAGGAGCTTTCTGTTTGCAGACCTAATGTCATCACCAAATCGTTTGTTCATTTCTGTTAAATCCTCTCCGCTGCTAATCATCGTTCCATGAGATGGAATCTCAATTTTATACTTTGTATCATCTTTAATTTCAATCGCGATCTTCAAGGGGTGATTGACCATGTCCGCTTTTTGGCTAGTAGTTTTTTCACGATCGCCATCAATCCAACCATGGTTAATAGCGTTAAGTTTTTTTAATAATCTTTTTTTAAATTCTGATTCAGAAATCACCTTCATACCCTCATTTCTCCTCTTGCCAATTTTTGCAGAAGCAAATCACTAAAAAATGTTGATTTTTCCATTTTTACCCTTATGCCACTCCAATTTCTCCCAGCACGAGGCGATTTGGATTTTATTATACGCCTGAGGCTAAAATTAAACAATGGACACTGGTTGAGTTATTTATTATATTTATTATATGATATGCTATATTTATGCCAAACCTTATAACGGTTCCTTCATACTTGGGACTTGAAAGTGATATAAAAAAAAGTAAAACTAAAAAAGAGAAAGCTTCTTTAACACTTTCCATAGGACACGAAAAAACATGTTCTTGCGAGCCAAACCATATAAACTGTTTGGACGCTAAGCAATGGATGAAAAGTCAAGTGGCCATATGGGAATTTGCGTATAAAAAAAGAGATGTTCGAGACAAAAAAATCCATCCAGCAGTATTTCCCATAGATCTTCCGGCCAAGTGCATAGAACTATTTACCCACAAGGACGAGCTTGTCTTAGATCCATTTGTAGGCATTGGAACAACTTTGGTCGCAGCAAAGGATTTGCAAAGAAATGCCGTAGGTTTTGACCTTAGCCAAAGATATCTTGATTATGCAAATACAAGATTATCGCAGTTGGATATTTATGATGATACCCAACAGATAACAGTATGCGACGATGCTATTAATATCTCAAACTACCTTAAAAGAAATACTGTTTCTCTTTCTGTTACTTCTCCTCCATATGCCAACATGCTTAATAGAAAAAGAAAAAACAAAAGTATACGAGGAGACCAACGTAAAAACGAACATTACGATAGCGTACAGCAATATTCAAGTAATCCAAGAGACCTAGGTACTATGGAGCCTAAAAAATTTGCGAAAGCGATAGGAGAAATTTACAAAAGATTGCTACCAATTCATAAACCTAAAGCACATTGCGTTATTAACATTACAGATTTATGGTGGGAAAACAAAAGAATACCTATTCATCTCTATATTATTGAAGAGCTTGAGAGAGTCGGCTATGAACTAAGAAACACTATTATATGGGATAGAAGGAATTTAGTGAAGGGAGTCGGAATTTTCGGATGGCCTTCAAACTATATTACACTCGGAACAACGTTTGAATACATTTTAGATTTCTGGCGTCCACCCTTAAATAGTTCCTGATTTTACAAATTTACTCATATCGCCTACAAATTCGTCATTCGACTTAAACCTTTTTGCATTATATCTTAATAATATATCTTTTAAAATTCCAGGCGGAACATAACAATATCCTCCGTTTTTTCGACAATGCTTATCTATAATCTTAACAGTCTCTTTAGTAAATTCTTTAGAATCATTGAAAAACCCCACCATACTATCGCCGTCGAATGATAACCCCCTAACACCTCTTCTCTTAGGGCAACATTCTTAACCTCTGCTCTATGAATACCATCGAAACTTTTAAAATCAGGATAGAAAAATGTAAAATCACTCCGTTTATACTTTCGTTTATAATCTAGATCTTTTTTTAATCCTATCTCCCTTAGTTTTATTTCTATGCAAGATTCTGCAACATTTCCTGAAATTGGCTGAAAAACTTGGCTTATTCTCCGAGAAGCTTCTTCCATAAAATTTGAATATTCAGTTGTCTTTTTCCCATTCGAGACCGAAAGTGGTTTCAACATTTCCTTGCCAAGAGAAGCTTTAACTTTGAGACTTAAAAGGCGCGATACAGCCGTACGATTAAGAAAATCTTTTACCTTTTTCCTATAATATTCCTGTTTACACTTCATCATAATTTTGAAGGTAGCACTATGAAGGTTATTTAGATCGGCCTTGGCTAACCCCTTATATGCTTCTTTTACAAGGGTTTCTGTCGATGGAAATTTATTTTTCATCCCGCGGGATTATACTTCTTTTTACCTCTAAATACCAGAGCAAAACAATCAAAAACTGAATTTATTAGACAAAACGGGAGTTGCGTAAGCCTTTTATTCCAAGAAGTAAAAGCGCGAAAAGGCTCAATAAAGAAATGCTATTACTTGTAATCCTAAGGGGCGTTTCTGTAAAGCTTGCTTTAACTAAATGTTTTCCGGAAGGAATTGGAATATCCATAACTCCAAGATCATTTCCATAAGAAATTGGCATACTTTGATTGTCAACGTTTACTTTCCATCCCGGATAATAAATTGTGTTTATTCTAACTGTGCTTTGGGATAAAAGATCAACAGAAAATAAAATTTGTTTTGAATTATAAGAAAAATTTTCAACTTTTCCAAGTCCTAAAACTTCTATTTTTTCCGCTGGCCGCTTGTCTGGAATTTTCTTAACCCATAACGGCATTAATTCATTTGAAGAAGTTGTCGTGGCATCATTAGTTAAATAATAACCGTCTCCTTTGTTGAAATAATATTCAGGCTTAGCATAAGGCAATGTTATAGCAACAGTAATCACTGCAAGAGAAATCATAAAGTATTTTCCAAAGCTTTGCTTACACAAAAACCCAGCCAACAAACTAACCAAAAATCCCAACACTCCCAGAGTTATCCATGGATAATTAATTTCGGATAAGAAAGGCATGCCTTTCCATAAAAATTCTGATGGTCTAAAAAGTAAAAAAGCAAAAAAAGCTGCAGAAATAGTTAAAATGCTTGCAATCTTTATGGAATATTCTTCGAAATGCTTTTCTTTCTTAAGAAAAAAGAATAACAAAGATACAACAATAATAATAAATACTGTAAGATGCACTAAGCCCAATTGATAACTGAAACCATCTAGATCTATAGGAACACCATATCCCCATCTTGGAAGTATAAATTGCGAAACATTTACAAAGTATAAATTGCGATCTGCAATAGGAATTTGGGAAAGCAAAATATTATTTTTTTCAAAAAGAGCAGGAAGAGAGAAAAATGCAGATAGCCCAAAACCCAAAAAAATACTGAGCATAAACGCTTTTATCGCTTTCTTATTTTTTAAGATCGCTTGAATTAATATAAATAATATATAAAGCGGCATAAAGAGGACTGTCATTATATTATGTGTCATTATCAGAACGGCTACGCAAATCCCGATGCCTCCAACCAGCAAGAATGATGGTTTACTAATTAACTTAATTGTCAGATAAAATAAAAGAGGAAATAGAACAAATGAAAGTGATTCACCAATAGATCCCCTTACATAAAGATCAACCATGCGATATGGAAAATATATGTACATTACTGCAGAAATAAGTCCCGCCCAAGTATTTTTCCACAAAAGTTTGGATGCAAAAAACATAAAAAGTCCTGAGAAGAAAACACTTAGCGCAAATAAAGTCTTAATAGCATCTACAAATCCTATTCCCAAGAAGTGTAAAAATACACCTAAGTAATAAGGGAAAGGATAGGCAAAATTAAATAGAGGATAACCATAACCAAAATTTAATTCCCCGCTGTATCGGGGGGGGATCTGAAAATCGCGAAGAGTACGAAACATATCCGTAAGCCGAACTACTGCCCACTCCCCATCATGTGTTGGAAAATAACCGACCTGGAAAAAAGGAAGAATAACTGGAATGCTTATGCAAAAAGAGAAAAATAATATTGCCAATATTTTCTTCATGTCTTAACGATTTTGAAAGCCGTCTTTCCATCTGGAAATTTTATGGTTTTTATAACTTTTGCACTATCGGGTATTTCTTTTGGACTACCAATAAGAAGCGTATTCGGAACATGGAAGTCTTTTGAATATCCAACATTCCTGAATGTATATTTTCCAATTATTCTTTTAAATCTATCGACTGTTCCATTTCCATTATAGTCCCAGTTTTTTTGATACCACAGAGGATCTATTTTATTATAAAAAAGGTAATATATATAAGGCTGGTCATACTCGTATGTCATAATGATATTATTAAATTTTTTCTCATTTTCTTTTGCATAATTTAATGCTTCTTTATATCCGTATTGCCAAAAATATCCATATTCAATTGGAGTATGCGTATAATACTGATGCAAGTAATAAAACACATTAAGTAAAAGAGAAGATGCAATAATTAATATTATCGATATTCTAATAAATAAATTTTTCAAAAGCATTATTTTCTCCCATAAAAATACTACGCCTACAGCAGCAAAAACATGAAGACCTAATACCATTCCAATTGCTCTTACCGGATGAGGCGTGCCTGTTGTTATTGAAGCTGCGACAGGAGCAAGTAAAAAAGACATGAAAATAACTAGCGTGAAACGATTATTTTTCCTTAACAAATAATATATACCCGCTAATATGAAAAGGATATCCCACAGATAAAGCATACCCATATCAACCGCGTGATGCTGTACGCCCCCATCCCCATGTATGAATAAGAAATCAGGATTGAAGTGGTCAAGGTATCCTTTTGCAGTTGCCAAAGAATAAACTATCCGCCTGTTATGAAAAATGGAACCGAGCAAATCATTGTTATTTCTGTCGTAATCAATTCTTTCAATCGAAGGATTAATAACTGTTGGGTCTGAAAAAATAGTAACCATGGATAATCGCGCGCCTGTTCCCGGAATTTCCCCCAAAAAGCTATTCCAAATTGAAAGGGAAAAGAGCAAAAATATGACTAAGGAAATTATCGCTTGTTTCTTGAAATTTAAAATTCTTTTCAAAAATATGACTAAAATTGTTACAAGAAATAATGGAATAAAAAGACGAAAGCTATGATATGAGTACAAACTTAATAAAAATAATATACTTGAAAGATAGAAAAAATTTCCATTCTTTAGTGCTTTTAAAAAAAAGAGCAATCCCGCGATGAAGAAAAAAAGTCCGATGTTTCCTTCAAATGCAGCTCTAGAAAACTGCAAATGCCAGGGTGAAATTGCAAAGAAAAACGCCGCAATAAGTGAAATTATCTGCTTCTTTTCTCCAAATAAAAATGTTATTTCTTTAGTCAAGAAATAAACTGCAATAACAGAGAGTACTCCGAATATTGCAGCAGGAAATCTTACAGCTAATTCGTTAAGACCAAATAAAAAAATTGGAACGATGTCTAGATAGACATATAGCGGCGGCTTGTAATCGTCAAAGGACCGAATGCTTAAGGGAAATTTATTGCCATATTCGTCAGCTCCGGTTTTGAGAATTGAATAAGCATTGTACCCTATGCTTGCCTCATCCCAAGTAAGGCTTGGAGGGTTTGATCCCAATTGATAGAAACGCAAAAGAACAGAAACTAAAATTATTAATAAGAAAATAATATTGGAAAAATTCCTTTTAATAAGTTCCTTCATAGACTATATGAAATACTTTAGTTCCATCCTTTCTGTAAATAATTTTTTTAATTGGCGCTTTACTCTCGCATTCTCCTTTGTCAATGTAAATTATTTTATCTGCCTTAGGAAATCTGTCATCTTTATCTGTTGAAGGACATGCCTGCGGAACAAAGAAAAATTTACCAAATCCCGTATAGTCCTTATCTTTAGATAAACCCTCAGCTAGGTAAACTCGAGGATCATACTTCATATAAAAGAGAATAAGCGGATATATGCCGCCTGCATTTTTTGTTATAACAATTTTATCTACATCATTATATGAATTTTTAACCGTTTTTACCATTTCACCAAATCCTTCATTTCGATACCAATTTTGATGAACTGATGAATGAATAAAATACTGATGTAAAAAATATAAAAAATTACAGATGAACAATACCCCAAAGAAAGAAATAATCACTATCTTCAGTAGTTTTTTTCTATTTTGTAGAATATGCAAGAATCCAAAAGCACTTATGATCTCAATCATTGGAAACATGATAAGAGAACGCCTCACATTTGGTATATCATCCGTTGTTATTGCCGCGGCTATTGGAGCTACTAACAACCACAATAAAGGAATCTTGTACATCTTATTTTTATCTTTAGCCAAGATAACCAATCCTACGAATAAAAATGGTAATTCAGTAAGATAAATAAGTCCCATACCTTCAACGCTAAACCATATAGGTAATCCGCCTTTTATAAATAAAAAGTTTCCTGAGAAATAGTCAATGTAATTTGAAATATATGTTAATAAATAGTTTACGACTTTGTTATGAAAAGCTTGGGTGATTTTTACATTGGTACCAACAATTCCATCTTCTCTAATCTGCTCTTCCATTATTAATCTTGTTCCCAATGATCCAAAAACGCTAACCTGCTTAAATCTATCACCGCCACCCCTAGCTACAAAAACTAAAAAGAAGGCTAGTACCCCTAAGAACATAAAAGAACCAAAAAGAAAACTTTTATATCTTATATTTTCACCTTTATACCAAGCAATAAGAAAAGCAATAAGGATTGTTAAGAAAAGAACCGGTACAAAAACACGAGGAGTAAAGTACATAAAAAAACTTATAGACAACAGTAATATTCCAGGAATAAGGAGTCTTAATTTTTTATTTTCAAAACCAAGGAAAACTAACGCAAAACCCAAGACAACAAAAAAAAGAGAAACAACCGTTTGTTCGCTTGACCTTGAAAAAACAATATTCCATGGACTAACAGCAATCAAGAACGCTGACAATAATCCTATTTTTTGACTTTTGAAAATCGAAAATGCCAATAAATAGCTGGCAAAAATTGTCAAGCTTCCCAACAACGCCCCTGGGAATCTTGTTGAAAATTCATTTAGCCCCAAAAATTTAATTGGTAAAATCGATAAATAAGAATATCCAGTCGGATTGTAATCTCCAAACACCTCTGTTTGTAAAGGAAGTCTGTTATTGTTTGAATCTTTTCCCGTCTGCAAAATAAAATATCCATTCACTCCATTTATCGCCTCGTCTATATGAAATCCATTTGGAATTTCATTTAAACGATAAAAACGAAGAGCTGTGCCAAAGAGGAATATTGATAGAAGAATTATAAGTACTATATTTCTATTTAAGAAATTACTCATAAACAATCCGGAAAGCTTTTGTACCATCCTCTCTATATATATAACTAACTTTACTGTCTTTAATCGCACCGATCGATGGGCAATCTCCCTTATCTATATATAACGTGTTTTCAAATTTTGGCATTTTTTTGTTTATGCTCTGAGATGGACAATCCTGGGGCGTAAAGAAGAATTTCCCAAACCCCTTATAATCACTGTTCTTCGGAGAACCCTCTCTTTGGTAAGTCTCTGGATTATACTTTGAATAGAATAAGACTAGGGGATAAATCCCACCCTGAAATTTGGATATAATTATTGAATCAAAAGTATCGTAATTTTTATTAACAAATTTCATCATGTCTGAAAAACCATTATTGCGGTACCAATTATTATGTACTGTTGCGTTTACAAAATATTGATGACTAAAATAAAAAACGTTTCCCAGAAAGAAAAGCGCAATTAATTTCATGAAAAGCAGTTTCTTTTTATGGAAAAACGTTATTGCGCTAACAAGACCAACGGCAACAATAACCTCTAGGGCTGGCAACATGATAATTGACCTATTAACATTTGGTATATCATCCATAGTAATTGCAGGAACAATAGGGGCAACCAAAAGCCAAATTAGAGGTACTTTGTGCATCCTATTATTGCTTTTAATTAACCAGTAAACTCCGAGAATGAGAAACGGCAATTCAATAATGTACATCAGCCCCATTCTTGGAACGTTATACCAATTCGGCAAACCTCCTTTTGTAAACAGAAAATCACCTGAAAGATAATCAAAGTAATTATCTGAAAAAACCCGCAAATAATTCGTGACCTTATTATGAGCTATTCTTGATATATACTTGGGGGAATGTGCTAGGGCATCTTCCTGAAGTTCTTGCGATATAAAAAACTTCGTTTCAAAATTATTAAAAATATTTACCTGATTGTACCTACCTGTACCGCCCCTTATAAGAAAAACCAAACACAGTGTCATGCTACATAAAAAAATAAATACAGCAAGAGTCTTAATGAGTAAATGTTTCCCTTCTTTTTTCCATAAGGGATAGAGAAAAGTTACCAGGCTAGCAAATATTAGGGGAACAAATACCCGAGGTGTATGATAAAAAAAATAACTAATTGAGGCAAAGAATGCGCCCCAAATAATAAATTTATTTCTATTCTCTTCAAGTCCCTGCAACAGTAGAGAAAAACCAAGAATAATAAAAAAAAGTGCTATTACAGCTTCTCCGCTTGCGCGAGACAAAACAATATGCCAAGGAGAAACAGCTACTAAAAAAGCGCTCAACAAACCTACAGTTTTGTTCTTAAATATGGTATTTGCCAGCAAATACATTGCGAAAACAGTCAACGATCCGATTAATGCGCCCGGAAATCTGGTTGAAAACTCCGTTAATCCAAAAACCATTATTGGAATAATGGTTAAATAGTGATAGCCAGACGGCCTGTTATCACCGAACATATCTATATAAAGAGGAAAAGAATTACCATTCTCATCTTTTCCTGTCAAAAGCAACGAATACGCATTGTATCCAAGAGAGGCTTCATCGATATGAAAACCAACCGGAAATTCGTTTAGCCTATAAAGACGCAAAAATAAAGCCAATACAAAAATCGCTATCAAGATAAATTTTGATGAAAATAGTCTATTGATAAAAATCATCTTTTCTTAAACTTCTCAATAACTATAAATAGTATTGTTAATAAAAATGTAATTGAACTAATCTTCAATCCTAAATCGAAAGATTCGGGATAATAGGAAAAAATTACCCTGTGTTCGCCCTTTTTAAGCGGCACTGCTCTGAATGAATAGTCTGCCCTATATATCTTACCAAATTCTTTGTCGATACTCACTTTCCATCCCGGATAATAATTATCGGAAATAAATAAAAGCATGTTTTCTGAAGCGCTTGTTTTTAAAACTACTTCGTTAGGCTTATACGTTTCCACTTCAACTTTTGCATTGATGTCATTTGCAAAATCAATTTTCGGAGAAATATCTTTCTCTAAAATCAAAGTGTCTTTAAGGCTAACTTTATCATCAAAAATTATTTTCAAAATCTTTTCTCCATCTGCCTCTACTAAATAACTTGAGGCTAGAAAAACACGAGGAAAAGCGTTTATTTTTTCATAGACTTGCCAAGGAGATTTTTGCCAAACAAGTTGATACTCATTTGAAGAAAAAATCTTAGAGTTAGGCATATAAATATCTCCCAATGATTCGTACTTGTGTAAAATATACTTTACTCCCAAAAGACTTAACAGACGATCCCTATATTTATTATCATTGAGATTAAATTCCCCATATCCACTTTCGATATTTACATCTGAACGAGAAATGCTGTTTGCAATTTTTCCATCTTTTGAAGCAGAGATTAGCTCTCCATATCTTTTTATATTCATGGGTTCGTAACCGCCTGTCGAATAAATATTCTCGTATGTTGCGATATTATTTTCCAAATGTGCTCCACCATATCCCCAAAATCTATTGATATAACTATTATTTTTTAGGTATTGTAATACATCCGTCTTGGGATAGGTATATTCTTTTGGAGAAAAAGGAGTGATCTTATGAAAAAAATAAAAAAAATCAAAAAAAGTAATTATGAAAAGAGAGAATAAAACTATGTTTTTAGAGCTTTTAAATTTAAAATAAACAAATGTTACACACAAGAACAAAACTAAAAACAACGTTGGAAGAATAAGATTTCTTTTGGCAATAGAAAAATTGGATATCCAATCAGACGAAGAAACAACTGTTGACCCTAAGAATACAAATATCCATAATAGTACAATTATTCCCAATATCGTAGGCACTGACATTAAGATTTTTTTCCGACTTATTCTTTCCATAAAAAACTCTAATCCGTAGCCTGCAAGAACACTTCCGCAAAAAATAAAAACGCTTAATACGCGAGTCGGAACAGTCGTTGAGATAAAAGGAAAAGGAAGTAAATATATAAATTTGTTAAAGAAAAAATTTGTTGCTAAGAACAAAGATCCTAAGAATAGTCCGCCAAAAATGATTAGTTCTTTTCTTTTCTTCGCGTTTAAGAGCGCATAAATAGAAAAGATAAAAGGAATAAGCCCAAAATAAGATACCCTTTCTATGTAAGTCCCATAAAACCATGAATTTCTTGCAGCCGGATGGCCAAAAAAATTTGGGACTATGACTGTAATTAAATACCATAAAGGGTTAAGAAGCTTATCTATTTGATCCAAACTATACCCCGATCTTGAAGAATGTTTAAATAATTCAATCGTTGGTAGTAATTGAAAAGCGACGATTAACATAGGGAAAATCAAGCCAAACGCAAAAAGAAGAGTTGAACGCTTAGATAATTTTTTTTCCAAAATACTTCTACCGACAAAGTAAACGCAGCTAACCAAAACAACATAAAAATACGCCTGAATATATCCCGCTAAAAAAGCAATTACGGAAATTATAATTAAATATGTTATGTAAATTGATTTCTGTTTTTTTATAAATTTTTCCAAAATCAATAGCATCAAAGGCAACCATAAAAAAGTATGTCCAACATTTCCGTACTCCATCCAAACAACCATGTAGGATGAGAATGAAAATGCCACTCCTGCAAAAATACTTGAAGGGATTTTGAGACCAAGTTCTCTCAAGAACAAATAAAGAAAAATACCGGCCAGAATTGGAATAAGAATTATAAAAATTGTCCAAGCGTCCATAAAGTTGAATAAAAAGAAAATTAAATTAAAGGGATAAAAAGCGCCTGATTGAACATTGGCCATCAAAGGATTTCCTGAAAGCGAATAAGGACTCCATAATGGAATTTCCGAATTTTTGAAACTTTCTATTACGAAATGTTTCCATGGGAAAAGCTGCCGAATAACATCTGGCCCTTGCGCTTTGTGCGGTACGCCTTCAGGCTGATAACCAAAATAGGAATTACTGCTGTAAGGAGAATAATTGCCAACTAAAAGGTCTCCAGGAAAAGGAATTTTTCCTTTGAAGATGGGATAGAAGAAAAGTAGAGATACGACTATAAATATAAGACTAACAAGAATTGTTACCCTTTTCATCTTATTATATCTTATAAATACTTGCGTAATTATTTGTTCCTCCTTTAAATTGCAAGATAAGATCTAGACTCCCCCAAGGAAGTGGAGCAGTTCCTATATTTTTACAAGAAGAGCAAGGCTGATAGAAGAAAAAATAGGTAGGATTTTTCTTGCTTTCCTCAATTACTTTTGCAGGAATTTTATCTTCAATTGGCCAATATCCTTCAATTTTAATATTGGGATCATTAACAAGATAAATTTCGAAAGCATAAGGCATTAATCCAAACGTGCCCTGTGTCGCAATATATATTTTTCCTTTTTTTGCTTCTTTCTTAAAGAATTCTATGGATTCCTTTATTCCCATACCTGCAGGCCAACCGGTCACATACTGAATAACATCTGACTCCGGAACATAAGCTTTGGCAAAATCATTTAGGATAAGATAATCAGTTTTAAGTGCTAGAGCAAAAATTGCAAGACAAAAAACAACAAATAAAGAAACTTTTTTTATTTTTGTTTGTATGCTTACAAGAGAAAATGCAATAAGAGGCAAGAGCGGAAGTAACATGAAAAAAATAAAACGAGGATATAGCGTTCTTCCAAAAATCCCTAACACCACAATTGGAATAATAAACCAAAGAAAAAGAACTAGCTTTTCTCTTATAAGTTTTTTTGCAACAAAAAAAGACAAAATTGCCAGAGCAAGAAGCGGCCAGGTTAGATAACGTATCGCCCAATCCCAAAATGCCTGCCAATTTCCAATAAAAAAATTAAAAGGATGGTCAAGCCAATCTTTAAGAGAATAAACAAAAATTGCGTTTTTTTCAGTTATTATATGGAAGAAAGGAGAAAGCCTAAGGATTGAATAAAAAGAATATGCAATAACAACTGCAATAATCGCAAGACCTACCCATTTTATAAATCTTTCTTTTATGTTTCTCCCTGTCCAATTAAATAAAATTAAAGACAAGGGAAGAAGATAAATATTAAAAAAAGCATTTGTCTTGGTAAGAACCCCGCCACCTATTACCATTCCAAGAATTAACGCTATATCTAAGCGGACTCTCCTAACCATTAGTATAATTAAAAATAAACTCCAGACAGCAAAAGCGCCTACAAGACTATCGTATAAAGCCATTCTGTCATACACTAAAGCCATTGGGAAAAAAACGTACAACGCACTAGAAATTAATCCTATTTTATTACTCTTAAATACTTCTCTTCCCAAAAAATACATTCCAATTAAAGTAAAGAATCCAGCTCCAACCGAAACAACTCTACCAGCTAATAATGGGTCTTGAATAAATCGCAGAGAAATCATCATGAGCCAAATAAACATTGGCTGTTTGCCATCTGTCAAAGAGATAAATCGCCAGTTTGCATCTTGTTTTGCAATTTGCGCCCACCTAATATATATGGCTTCGTCTGTAAAAATTGGTAAGGCTAAAATGCTATAGAAACGGGAGAATAAATATAGGATAATTAAAAATGCCAAGATAAAAAATTCAAGCTTATGTTTCTTAAAGAAATCCATAACTTATTTTATACCCCTTTGCTTGAAAAACCAAATTGCCGACAAAAATATGGAAAGGAATATAGACACCGTTGTCATCCAAAAAAGTATTGATGGAACAGGTTTATCCCAATTACCAAGATATAAATAGGGAAAGTAATGAAAAAGGGAGAATAAAGACAAAACAACGCTTGGAATAAAAAAATAGTATTTCTTGGCAACTAACGACGCGAGTGGTAAAATATTTAGTAAGTACCATGGCTGAAAATTAGTTCTATATGAAGCCAAAATTATAGGAATTATCATTACAACTGCCATGATGCCAAATAATGCCTCCCAATTTATTTCTTTTTTTCTTTTTTGAAGAAAATAAATTAATAAATAGACTGGAATGAGAAAAGTTGTAGCAAATTTAACTCCTATTGATAGAATGAGCATTATAATTAAACGAATATATTTATTGTTCATTAATAGATATATTGACACGATTAAAAAAAACATCATAACTATGTCGTTATGAGCGGAAACAAGACTTTCAACAATAACTAGCGGGTTAAGAGCAAAAAAAGTAATGCCAAAAACTTCGCTATTCAAAGAGGATCTTTGCAAGATTTTTCCTATAAAAAATGTAGTACCCAAAAAACTCATTGAGATTATAATCTTAAATAGAAAAAACGTAGGGAGAAAAAATTGAAAGCCTAAAAAAGATAAGGGAACGGTTAGTCCAAGCCAGGTAGGTCCATATGGAAATAGCCTGTGGGTCCAATGCATGAACGAAAGCATTGGATCTCCCGGAAAGTCTAGAGCTTTATGGACATATGGATTTTGATTGTAATAAGTGACAATTTTGGCGTCGAACATATAGTTAAAAAGGTCGTAGGAAAATGCATTATATGAAAACGTTAAAATAGCTGTAGTTGCAATTATCAAATACCAAATTGCTTTCTTTGAAATCTTTTTTTTACGAACTGCACTGAGAATCAACAAATAGAAAAGGGAAAGCAACAAGATGATAATGACAAAAAATAAACTAGAAAGAGGTCTTTGGAAATACCCAATGTGCTGAAAAAACTTCTGAATAACTTGCCAAACAGACCATTGAGAAAGTGTAAGGCTAAGGTCAACCTGAGTGAAAGAGTACAAAAATAGCCCTACTACCACAATCAAATAGCTGATACATAACAATATATTTACTTTTAATTTCATTTTATTTTCGTCTTCCTACCCCGCTGCCGCAGTTATTCGGAATTTCCGAACAACTGTTTTTCTTGACAATTTTCCTGTCAGACATTTTCATCTTCAAATCGTACCTCTACTCTTGCCTTGCCGTCTTCTGTTTCGTAAATAATAATTTGATTATTTATGTGCACATTTTTCAGTTTTAGATACTCAGAATAACCCCAGCACTGACCTGTTGTGAGCTAAATCTAACCATGCCGCCTCCCTCTTTAGGCGTGATAAATCAAAGCGTCTCATTAATCAATCTTCGAATAAAAAGCTAAACTTCCCAAACAATGTATTCACTGCTAAAATTTTCTTCGTGTTGTTTAAAAAAATATCGCATAAAACGTTATTTCTTTATTCGTCCTAAAATAAGTTCCCAATCTCCATCAGCTTTTCTTTCTGCGATATGTAATATCGTATATTCTCCTGATTGTAACTTTTTGTTTATATGATCTGTACAAATATACATATCCCTTTGTCTTCCGCTTGGTTGCCGTAAAACTTCAGTTTCTATTTTGTAAATCGACCTGCTTTTCGTCCAGCTCTTAACTGATATAACAAGAGCAATAATGGAGAATATAACTGTTAAAATTTCAATTAGACTAAGCTGAACATTAAAATCCGCTATACTAATCATGTTTGCACCTCCAATCTTTTACTTGTTATAGTTTCTCCTGCTAAATTATCCTGAATTTTACAAGCTATAACATACTCTCCTTCTTTTTCAAATGTAAGAGGTCAGACTTCCGACACACCAGCCTTATATAGGTGAGAGATTGCTTCTCCCGACAAGTCGGAACCACAATAACAAATCTGTGTCAGCAAATGTTATACCACTCTGCTTTGATTTTGCAACTTTTTGGTATATACCTACCGTAGCTTTCAAATGAAAGATTGTATTAATTTTAAGATCGAAACTACTCTCAAAAATCAAAGCTCCGTTTGGTATATACCCTTGCAATTTGAAAGCAAAGGGGTATATCTCTCACTTTACCACCTATACACTCCTCGCAAATCATTCATTTTTATTCTTACTAAATCCATAAATCCTTCAATCGAATCCTTTATGGGGTTCACTCTTCTTGTCTCAACATAAAGCCAATCCACTGGAACTTCTCTAATTTTATATCCTAACCTATGCGCTAAATACAAAAGTTCAACATCAAATCCTGCGGAAACACTCGAGCCTGTTATTTTAGTCGGTTTTGAATGTAAAGATTCAATCTTTGCAAAAAGCTTTCTCGCAACATCGTGCCTAAAAACCTTAAATCCACATTGGGTGTCAGAAATGTTTCTTATTCCAATCATAAGTTTTCTTAGTATCATCATTCCTCTTGCCATAAGAATTCGTGTCCAGGGCGATCCTTTGCGTGTACTGTTGCGTGATCCAATAACAATATCGAATCCGTCATTTGACGGACCAAAATAAGGCAGCAATTTATCAATCTCCTCAATTGGTGTTGCCTGATCCATGTCGGTAAATAAGATATATTGGCCTTTTGCGTTTAACACACCCTTCGTAACTGTTCCAGCCTTTCCCAGATGGGGGTTTTTGATAAGCTTAAAGTTGTTGTTGTCTTTTACGAACTGTTTTACAAACTCAACGCTTCCATCCGTTGACCCATCATCTACAATTATTACCTCGTACGAATATTTCTTTTTGCTAAAAAAATGTTCAACTTTATCCAAAACTCCTTTTTGAAGATTAGCCATTTCATCGAAGGAAGGGATCACCACCGAAAGAAAAATATCATTCACAAAATGATTATACTAGAAAGGAGATGTTGAAACAATTTCAACATAAAAAGGTAACTATTCGGAGTTCCGACACGATTTTGTGTTGTCTAGGTCGCGATACATGCAGAACGGTTGATGAATAATTGGGACATCTATATACTGACGCAATTATGCGTCACTACAGGATTGTTCCATGGGAACAGATTAAAGATTCATCGCTTTCAAAACAAG
>Ga0213870_1000546_pt1 | contig 17491 bp, 19 predicted proteins | sample WICALVC2017_Meta_FD_160119 | JGI IMG/M metagenome (GOLD analysis project Ga0213870, IMG submission 160119) | Freshwater microbial communities from subterranean cave lake in Wind Cave National Park, South Dakota, United States - WICALVC2017 | ecosystem: Environmental > Aquatic > Deep subsurface >... | reverse complement strand
TTAATATCAGTACGAAATCTCTTCCAGCTAACATAACATTTTCAAGTCCAACCCCTGCATCTTTTTTCTTTCCAGTCTTAAAAGGAGGAGTTACGATTACTGGCTCTCCAACTATTACGCTTACAGGATTCGGACAGACAAGAAGTATTACGGTTACCAATGCAGGGGTTATTAGATGAAGAGAGAGGATGGACAAACTTTAATAGAGATTTTGTTGGCGGTTGGCGTAGCGGCTGCAATTATAACTGCCATAGCAGCTGTTGTAATCTCTGCCTTAAACAACGCTACTTTTCGAAAAAATCAGAATTTAGCAACATCTTACGCTCAACAAGGGATGGAGGTGGTCAGAGCAATTAGGGATCGTTCTTGGACAGACTTCTCTTTGCTTGATGGTTGGATGTGTCTTCCACAAAACAGTACAACATTAACACCACGTGTAGGTCTAGATTGCGATGGAGAAGGCAATGTAGGAATTTTTATTAGAGAGATTAGAATGCAGCTAAATCAGTCAGATTGTACGGCTTCTGTTGTAAATACTAAGGTAACAGTGGCAGTAAAATGGTCAGACAGCAAATGCACATCTCCACCACCTTTTAATTATTGCCAAGAAGTTAAACTTATTTCTTGCTTGACTAAGATTAACGCTGTAGGAGCACCATGAAAAGTTCAAAGTTCAAAGTTCAAAGTTCAAAGTTCAACAGTGGCTTCACTCTGGTGGAGCTTTTGGTTGTCGTGTCCATAATTGTCTCTGTTACAACAATTGTTGTGGGTACTATAACCTCAGTGTTTAGAGGAACAAATAAAACAAATACAATTAATACCGTTCGCGAAAATGGTAATTATGCAATTTCGCAAATGACAAAAATGATAAAATTTGCAAAAAGTTTTGATGGAGCAAGTATAGATGGAAATCCTCCCTGGAATTGTCAAATCATGCCACCTCTTCCAACCCCAGCGCCAGCACTAGTCAATTATAAGTCTTTAAGGATAACCTCGTTTGATGGAGGAGTAACTACATTTAGTTGCAACGATTCGGTCGACATACCTGCCCAGACAATTGCTTCAAGAAGCGCCTCAAGCAACGAGACGTTAATAGATACTACTACTGTTGCTTTGCCTACTCCAATTCCAACATTTTGCTTTTTTACCTGCATAAAAGAAAGGATTACAGATTCTCCACAAGTAGGAATAAATTTTACTCTAAATTCAAACAGCATAAGCGGAATAGTTGAAAGGCAAGCATCTATTCCATTTTCAATCTCGATTAAAGTAAGGAATTAACCCTGAGTGATCCCGACGCGTCGGGAGAGTCGAAGGGTTGACAAGCGAATAAAACTTATCTTATGATTAATATATGATAAAAGAAAGAGGACAGGTTCTTCTAATCGTTCTTTTGGTAATGGTTATTGCTTTAACTGTTGGTTTGTCTGTTGCCTCAAGAAACATAACTAATCTTCGAACCTCAAGAGAGGAGGCCAGTTCTCAGAAGGCTCTAGCTGCGGCAGAAGCAGGAATTGAGCAAGCGCTTAAAACAAACACTACTATACCAATAGGCACATCTTTTACTGGGGAACCTCAGACTACTTACGGTACCACTGTTAATGCGGTTTCGGGCACCGAAGTTTTGCTGACTGGTGGCAATGTAGTTCCTAAAGATGAAGGAGCAGACATATGGTTGGTCCCGCATAATCTCCCCCCCGATGAAACACCCAATTTTTCTTTGCCTTGGACTGGAAATTTAACAATTTACTGGGGAGACACATCAGATGTCTGTGATCAAACTCCAGCAAACAATACCATGGCGGCGCTTGAAGTAGCAGTTGTTTCCGGCCCTGTAAGTTCGCCTGTTTTAACACGCAGTGCTTACGATCCCTGCGCAATTGGAAGAAGCAGCAACAATTTCTCAGCTGCGTTAGGTGGTGGTACTGTGAGTGACAAATCGTTTTCCCATTCAACTTCAATAATTCCGATTACTTCAGGACTCCTTGTAAGAGTAGCTCCTCTTTATGCAAGTACCCCAATCGCTGTTACGGTAAACACAGGCCCAGCCTTACCCTCCCAAGGGATTCGTATTGACTCAACCGGTGAATCCCAAGGAACAACGCGCAAGATAAATGTTTTTAAAGGATATCCGCAGTTACCGGTACAATATTTTTTATATGGTCTTTTTTCACCCAATCCATAATGAATACAAAATCTTTTGGACTTGATATTGGCGCAACATCGATTAAAGCAGTATCGCTACAAAGTCAAAAAAATGGCTTCTTATTAGACTCATCTTTTATGATGCCGATCCCCCTCAAAGGTATGTTGTCTTCCTCTCCTCTTGATGAACAGGAAATGGCGGAAGCTTTGAAAAAGGTTGTTGATAATGCAAAAATAACAACCAAAAATGTAAATATTGCCTTGCCGGAAAATAAAATATATACAAGTGTTATTGAGATGCCACTCTTATCCGATAAAGAACTAGCAAGTGCTATCTATTGGGAGGCTGAGCAATACATTCCAGTGCCACTTTCTCAAATAAACCTTGTTTGGACCATCCTAAAGAAGGATGAAAAGGTACGGGTTTTAATGGTAGGAGCGCCAACGACGGTCATAAATAAATATCAAAGAATTCTAGAGATGGCTGGTTTTAAAATAGCTGCCATAGAAACTGAAATATTATCTGCTATAAGAGCACTTGTATATAACAAAGGTTCTGGAAATTTTCCACACACTGTCATTACAAATATTGGCGCAGAAAATACTTCCTTAGCGATTATAAAAGAGGGTTTGCTTATTTTTACTTATTCTATACCAACGGGTGGAGCTGCAATTAATCGCGCTCTTGAGGCAGATTTTGGGTTGAGTCAGTCGGCGTCGGAAGAATACAAAAAGGTTTATGGAATATCCAAAGAAGGAGTAGGGGGGAAAATAGGTAGCGCTATAGAGCCGATTCTTACTTCGATTTTAAACGAGTTTAAGAAAGCTCTGGCTTTTTACTCACAGAAATATAAAGATACCCCTCTCATACAGCAAATTGTACTTTCTGGGGGTACCGCAAGGCTTCCTGGGATTCAACTTTTTTTTGCAGATGCTTTGGGTATAGAAACAGCAATAGCTAACCCCTGGGGAGCATTAACAAATCAGAATCTTCCAAAAGAAATACTTGATAGCGCTTCTGAATATACTATTGCCGTTGGTCTTGCAATGAGGGGTTATGAGTAGCGACATAAATCTTCTTATAAAGACAGATGTCAAGTTATTAAAGCAGCAAAAAAGGCTTAAGATATTTAGAATAATAGCTGTTGGCTTCCTTGTGTTGGTACTGTTGGTCTCAACATCCATATATTTACTTAATCGAAGACTTTCCAGCTCCTCTATAAAAAAAGATCAAGACTCTCTTTTAAATCAAATGCTTACGGTAAGAAAAAGACAAGCTAAGCTTACTACTATTAATAATAGGATAAATAATGCTTCAGACCTGCTTAAAAAAAGGGTTGATACCCATAAAATTGTTAATACACTCTTGGGAAAGATGCCTGATGGAATTTCGGTAGATAGCCTAGAATTTGCTGGAAAAACAATCTCTATAAAAATTTCATCTGACTCCCTACGTTCAGTGGATGAGCTTATCAATAACCTAATAGGTATGGGAAGAAAAAAAGAGATAATTAACGCGCTAACGCTTGATTCCCTTGATGTAACTGAAGCAACAGGAAAGTATCTCGTTTCTATAAAAGCAAGCCTTATTTGATTTAATATGAATAATATAACTCACGAAAATATTAGCGCTAATACGTTAAGATTTTTATACAGTCGCTATAAAGATTTCATTGTTCCTTTTTTCGTAATCTTGGCTGTTTTTATGCTTTTTGTGAAAGTTGTTGTACCTCAGATTCAAGATTTGTTTAATGAATACAAAGAACAAGAGGAGACAGGGCAAACGCTAAGTAATATGCAAAACAACTTGAATCTTTTAAGGAGTATCAATGACTCAACCCTTGATTCACAATTAGCGATTGTTAGCGCTGCTTTGCCTATTGATAAAGATTTTAGTTCGGTATTGCATGCAATATCCTCAGCCTCTAGCCTTGTTGGAGTTTCTTTAGGAAATTTTTCATTTAGCGTCGGGAGTTTATCAAAAATTGAGGACAACAGTAAATTTCCGTCTTTTTCATTAAATCTTACGCTCAACGGCTCGGTTTATAAAGTTAATGATTTTATAGGTAAAATTAAGCAAACACTGCCTCTATCTGAGGTTACTAAGGTCTCTGTACAGGAAAACTCATCAACGATAGCAATAGATTTTTATTATAAACCTCTTCCACGCTTAAAATACGATGATAGCTTGCTCATTAATCCTATTTCGGCAAAAGGCTTGTCATTAATAAATGAATTATCTACATTTAATATTCCAGAAGTCCCAAGTTCTGATTTAGCACCTTCGGCCACCCCTTCTTCTAACCCTTTCTTTTGATTTTAAGAAGATCTGGTCTTGCTTTAAGAGTATTTTTTATCGATTGCTTATTTTGCCAATCGTCTATTTTTTTATGATGCCCAGTTAGTAATATCTTTGGCACATGAAGATTTTTATAGCGCCTTGGTTTTGTATATTGAGGATATTCAATAAGAGGGTCCTGCCTGCCGGCAGGCAGGGAAAATGATTCTTTGTTTGTTACTCCCTTCTTAAGCACTCCTTTAATAAGCCTAGTCACAGCATCTGTAATAAGCATTGCAGGGATTTCTCCGCCCGTTACAATAAAATCTCCAATTGAGATCTTTTCATCAACAAATTTGTGAACTCTTTTGTCTAATCCTTCATAGTGTCCGCAAACAAGAATAAGATGTTTGAGTTTTGAAAGTCTTTGGGCAATACTTTGATTAAAGGTAATACCCTCCGGCGTAAGAAGAACAACCGTTTGGCCCCGCCCAGCGGGGTTTTTTACTTTAAGATCTTTTGTTTTTGAAATAGCTCTATCTAGAACATCCACTTTTAATATCATACCCTTTCCCCCGCCATAAGGTTTATCATCAACAATTTTATGCGTTCCAACGCCAAAGCCGCGTATATTTACGAAATTTATATTGACTATTTTTTTGTCTATTGCCTTTTTTATAATTGAATAGTCGAAGGGGCCCTTAAACATTTCTGGAAAAAGCGTTAGGATAGAAATCTTCATACCTAAAGGTGAATATATGCGGGATTTTCTAATAGGCTAATATTTATTTTTTTGTTCTGTTTTATAGCATTGATTTTTATGACATTTCGTATTGCTTTTATTACTTTACCATTTTTCCCAATGATCCTTCCCATATCATCCTTTGATACTTTTACTGTAAAATTTACTATCCCATCTTGTTCACCTTCGGTTATTTCTACTTCTTTTGGGTTACTTACTATTGATGCAACTATGTAAGAGAGAGCTTTTTTCATGCCGCTACCTCATTAACTAGCTTTGATACAGTCTCACTTGGTCTTGCGCCTTGGGAAATCCAATAATCGTATTTTTTTTTATTAATCTGTTTTTTTTGTCCTTTTTCTCTTTTTTCGAACCACCCGAGTATTTCGATTGGTTTTCCATCGCGTCTTGTCCGTTTTTCGGAAACTACCAAACGGTACCTAGCCTCCCCTTTTCTTCCCACTTTTGATAATCTAATTACCACTGACATAAACTCCCTTCGGTCGTAATAATCCAATACTACAAATACTACCAATAATCCAATATTGAAATATTTGTATTATTTCGTATTGTATCACTATTTCGCTATTGTCTCAAGGGCTTGTTTTGCAGCGCTTTCCGAAGCCTCTTGCTTCGATTTACCAGTTCCTATTCCTTGCATTTTATTGTCTACAAACACGCCAACTTTAAATATTTTTTCATGCGCCGGACCAACCTCCTCAATTACTTTATAAACTGGCGAGCTTTGTTTTTTTGCCTGAACCTCTTCTTGCAAAAGGCTTTTTGGGTCTTTAAATGTTTTTTTTTGTAAAAGATCTTGGATTTTAGACAACATTATCCTCTTGAGAAAATTTGATACCTCCTCAAAACCCTGATCAAGATATAGTGCTCCAATATATGCCTCAAAAACATCTGCCAATAGACTTGGATTACTTCTTCCTTTTGACTCTTCTTCTCCCTTTGAAAGTTTTAGTAGCTTGCCGAAGTTAAGCTGGGAGGCCACCTTTGATAAGTTTTTTGTATTAACAAGAAGAGCCCTAACATTGGTTAGGGTTCCTTCATCAAAGTCAGGGTACGTTTTAAAGAGATGGGTCGATACTACAAAAGAAAGTATGCTGTCTCCCAAAAATTCAAGGCGTTCGTTTGAAGGAATTTTTTCTTTTATTTCATTAAGATAAGATCTATGGGTAAAGGCTTGTTCAAAAAGTTTAATATTTCGAAATTTTGGAAGGTTTATCATATTATATTTTATTTGGGCAAGGTACAATTATGTAAACTAATTGTACCAAACCACGTTCATTTACTGAACGTAGCAAGCGCTCCATTTATAAACGAAGGACTTGTTGATCCTCCGTATTCTTTGGCAAGCTCAATCGCTTCATCAATAATTACCTTTGGAGGTTCTTTTTTTTCAACTAAAAGTTCAAAAACCGCCAGCCTCAGTATTGCTAAATCTATTTTGTTTATTTTATCAATGGGAAATTCTGAGGCTGCTTTTTGAATATTTTTGTCAATAAAATCTTGGTTAGCAAGAATTTTTTTTGCATACATGCTTACGTTCTGCTTATGAAAACCAGCCTTAAATAGCTCTTCAACTAATTTTTGTCGACGTTTGTGTCGAGGATCCAGCGGAGTTTTCATTAGTCTTTCTTTTTATCTTTCTTTTTTAGGGTTAAAAACTGTTTTCCTTTATAAAATCCACAATTTTTACATATCGTATGTGGAAGTTTTACTTTGCCGCAATTTGGACAATTAATGCCCCACACAGATTTCAACTTAATACTAGCCCTTCTTTTGCCCTTTCTTTGTCTCGAATGTCTTTTCTTTGGTTCCTGCGGCATAGAACTCCCTTTGGTCGTAATAACCCAATACTACAAATACTACTAATAATCCAATCCGTCAGCTGACGGATTTGTAGTATTGGTAGTATTAGCATTGTACCTGATACCAAGTTTTTGCGCAATACCTCTTTAGTCTGGGGAGACTTGTTTGTTGAGGCTTATGCTTTTTAATTTTTCTAGTAATAGTGGATAATTTTTAAGCTCTTGAAATATTTTTTCTGCTTCTTTTTTCGTTTTTTCGATTAAGGCAAAATCAGAAAACGATGCGATTTTTAAGTGACTTATTCCATGCTGCATAGTCCCGTAAATTTCTCCGGGCCCTCTCATTTTTAAGTCTAGCTCTGCTAATTCCGCTCCAACATGCAGTTTTTCCATTGCCTTAAGTCTTTGCATGGTTTTTTGGTTTTTAGATTCTGTAAAAAGAAGACAGTAAGATTGCTTGTTCCCTCTTCCCACCCTTCCTCTTAACTGATGTAATTGCGCAAGACCAAAACGTTCGGATGCCTCAATGACAATAATAGTTGCATTGGGAATATCAATGCCAACCTCAACAACCGGAGTTGCAACCAAGATGTCAATTTTTTTGTCTCTAAAATCTTGTAGAACTTTATCTTTTTCTTTTGCCTTAAGTTTTCCATGAAGCATGCCGAGTATTAAATTTGAGAAAATATTTTTTTTTAAATTCTCATACTCTTTTGTTGCAGCTTTCACTGTCTGCATGCTTTCGGACTCTTCTATGAAAGGACATATTATGAACGCCTGACTTTTGGTTTCCTTTATTTGTTTTTTAATCCATTCGTATGCAGCCTTTCTTTTTTCTGGACTAACAAGCCAGGTTTTAATATATTTCCTCCCTTTAGGCATCTCATCAAGGTACGACAAATCCAAATCTCCATACATAGTTAGAGCTATTGTTCTTGGAATCGGAGTGGCAGTCATAGTAAGAAGATGAGGATTTTTGCCCTTTTTCCTAATAATTGCTCTCTGTTCTACTCCAAATCGCTGTTGTTCATCAATCACCACAAGACCTAGTTTGTCGAACTTTATGTTTTTTGACAGAACAGCATGCGTACCGACTAAAATGTCAAATTTACTTTCGTTGTTGTCCGTCTCTAAATTAACTTTTGAATTTTGATCTGTGGTTTTGATTTTTGATTTTTGATTTTTGATTTTTTTACTTCCTGTTACTAATGCTACTTTAACTCCGAGTGGAGACAATAGATTCGAGATAGTATCGTAATGCTGTTGCGCCAATATCTCTGTTGGAGCCATAAAAACTGACTGAAAACCATTAAGGTGGGCAAGATACATAGCAATTGCTGATACAACCGTTTTTCCGCTCCCTACGTCTCCTTCCAAAAGCCTATTCATTGGACTACTCGATCCAAGGTCGCGGAAAATATCAGACACTGCCCTTTTCTGAGCGTTTGTGAGTTCAAAGGGAAGATTTTCCCAGAATCGCTCTATCTGCTTTTTGTAGCTACTTATTGCAAGGGGCAGGCTTTTTAGTTTGCTTTGCCACTCAAATCTTTTTTGCAAAGCTGACAGTTGCATAAGGAATAATTCATCAAAAGCCAATCTTTTTCTTGCTTTATTAATATATTCCAATGATATTGGAAAATGAATTTGTTCAATAGCATCTCGTAATCCTATCAGATTATTACTTTCTAAGATTGAACTAGGAAAGTATTCGAGTATTTTTTCTCTCTGATCATGAATAATATTATATATTTGGCGACGCAACCATTTGGAGGAAATGCCTCTCGTTTCTGAGTAAACAGGAACAAGGCGTCCTGTATGGATAGTTTCGTGGTAATTAGCGGTCACCTCGTATTCAGGAGACTGAAGCACAATTTTGTGCAAATACCAATCAACCTTGCCGGAAAGGGAAATATGATCTCCCTTGAGGATTGCATTTATAAGGTAAGGTTGGTTAAACCAGATAACATCTATAGTTCCAGTTTCATCCCGAACTTTTGCCTTTTGCAATCGCTTCCAGCTTTTTGTAAATTCATTTTTTATTTCTGTAACAGTTCCTTGAATAGTCACTATTTCCCCGGCCTGGACATTTCCTATTTTTGATATTAGTGAATAATCTTCATATCGAAATGGAATGTGGAGAAGAAAATCTTCAAGGGTTTTAACGTCAAGTTTCTCAAGTCTTGAGGCATACTTTTTGTAGATACTCACAGCCTCTTTTATTGGCGTTTGCAGCTCCATATTTTATCGAAGTGTTAAGAATGGAAGGATAGATGTTGCAATTAGAGCAAAAGTTGCTATAGCAACGATAATTTTCCAAATCCACATATGTTTTCTAAACATGTCCATAGGTCTATATTTTTATTTTTACAAATTTTCTTTTTCCAACCCTTATTATCATACCATTTTTTATTGATATTTGATATTTGATATTTGATATTTGATATCCGTTGATTTCTACTCCACCCTGGTCAATAAGTTGCTTTGCCTGCGATCGGCTATTTGCAAGATTTATTTGGGTTAGCAAATCAACAATATTTTTTTGTTTACTGCCAATATACTGGTATACTGGTATATCTTTAGGTGCCTCGTGTTTTTGTATTGTTTTCTCGAATTCTTCTTGTGCCTTTGACGCTTCTTCTTGACTGTTAACTTGCTTCACAATTTCAAAAGCGAGCATTTTTTTGTATTTAATCGGGTTTCCTTCTGCGCTAATTGACTGCTGAATATTTTTAAGTTCATCCATTGGGATATCGGTTAGATATTCAAAGCCCTTAACAATTACGTCATCGCCTAAAGCCATAATTTTGCCAAAAAGATCATTAGGATTATCATTTAGAGCAATTATATTCCCTTCGGTTTTGCCAATTTTTACTCCTTTTGAGTCAGTTAAGAGCGGCGTTGTCATAACAAATTTATCTTTATTCTTTATTGCTTTGATCAAAGTTCTTCCGCAAAGCATATTGAATGTTTGGTCTGTTGCCCCAAGTTCAAGGTCTACCTCCATCACAACAGAATCATAAGCTTGAAGAATAGGATAAATAAATTCTCGCATATTGACTTCTTCTCCCTTTTTTGCTCTTTCTTGGAACAAATCCCGTTCGGATAATTGTTGTTTTGAAAAATAGCCAAAGAGATTGAGAATATCTGCGTAGTTAAGGTTGTTGAGCCAGTCGCCATTAAACAATATTTCAACAGGATTTTTTCCCTCAAACCTCACTATTTTTCCTGCTTGTTTTACATAGTCAACCGCGTTTTTTCGAAGCTCTTCCCTAGTTAGAAATCTATCTCTTGCTGTTGTTTTTCCCGATGGGTCTCCTGCTTGCCCCGTTCCATCTCCAATAAGAAATATCACATGGTGTCCCAGATCTTGCCACTGTTTGAGCTTTCTAAGCCCAACCATGTGACCGATATGAAGCTCTCTTCCAGTTGGGTCAAATCCTTGGTATAACTTTAACTTTTTTCCACTCCTTAAGACTCTCTCAAGTTCTTCTTTTGAGGGATATATTTTATCAACCCCTCTTGTTAGCAACTCTTCAATCTTATCCATGGTCAAAGTATAGCATATTTAAAAAAATAGGTAAATTTAGTATAATCTTATCATGATTGACTTTGGCGGACGTAAGAGAAACAGGAGGAGATTGCGAAATTCTTCTCGCATTTTTCTTTTAAGTAAGATTGCTAAATTTGCATTTTTTGGGCTTATCGCTGCTGTTTTGGGTACAACTTTTCTTTTCGTCTGGTACAGCCGTGCGTTGCCAGCGCCAGGTAAACTTATAGAAGCTCCCCTATCGGAGTCGACCAGAATTTATGACAGAAACAACGTATTGCTTTACTCTGTGTATCAGGATCAAAATAGAACCTATGTCAAACTTTCGGAAATTCCTGCATCTTTACAAAAAGCAACGATTTCTATTGAAGATAAAAATTTTTATAAAAACCAAGGCTTTTCTATTACAGGGTATTTAAGAGCCATTAGGAATATAGTTTTTTATAGGAGGCTAACTGGAGGATCTACCATAACACAACAGCTTGTTAAGAATGTACTCTTGTCTTCGGAAAGATCTCTCCAACGCAAGATAAAAGAACTTATTCTATCCATTCAGGTTGATAAAAGATATACTAAGGATCAGATTTTAGAAATGTATTTAAACGATGTATCATATGGTGGAGCAAATGTTGGCGTTGAGGCAGCATCTGAAAGCTATTTTGGTAAAAAGGTTAAAGATTTGGATTTGGCAGAAAGCGCGTTTTTGGCAGGTCTTCCGCAGAGTCCGAGCGTATACTCTCCGTATAGTGGCCGCAAGTTGTATATAGATAGAACCAATGAAGTATTAAGACAAATGGTAAGAGATAAACATATTTCTCAGAGACAAAAAGACGCAGCAATAGATAAAATTGAGAATATGGAGTTTTCTCAAAAAGACAGGAATATAAAAGCGCCGCATTTTGTTATGTATGTTAGAGAACTTTTGGCTAAACAATTTGGGGAAGATATGGTTGCAAATGGGAGACTGCAGGTTAAAACAACCTTAGATTATTCTATACAAAAAAAGACCGAAGGTGTTGTAAATGAAGAAATTGCTAAATTAAAGGGCTATCATGTTGGAAATGGGGCGGCAATTGTTTCTGATCCCAAAACAGGGGAAATACTTGTAATGGTTGGAAGCAGGGACTATTTTGACACAGAAAACGATGGCAATTTTAATACTAGTCTTGCAAATAGACAGCCAGGTTCTGCCTTAAAACCCATCATGTATGCAACTGCTTTTGGGAAAGGTTATACACCAGCAACGTTTGTTATGGATGTTAAAACAGATTTTCCAACAAACGATGTTGAGCACCCAATCTATACGCCTGTTAATTATGATGGGAAATATCATGGGCCAATGCAACTTAGGTTTGCTTTAGGAAACTCAATTAACATCCCAGCTGTTAAAATGTTAGCAAGGGTTGGAATAAAAGACGTTATGCAGACTGCATATGATATGGGAATTACAAATTGGCGGCCAACCGCTGAGAATTTATCAGATGTTGGACTATCGCTTGTTTTGGGGGGTAGGGAAACTTCGCTTCTTGGCATTATTACTGCATACGGAGTATTTGCAAATGGAGGAGTTCGTCATGATCCGATAGCAATACTTAACGTTAGTAACACAAAGGGAGATGTATTGTATGATTATAAAGAAACCGACGGAAGGCAAGTGTTAACACCAGAGATTAGTTTTCTTATCTCGCATATACTTTTGGATAATGTCGCGCGCAGCATGGAATTTGGGCCAAACTCTTGGCTTGTAATACCTGGTAAAACTGTTTCTGTTAAGACCGGCACTACCGATGAAAAGCGAGATAATTGGACTATTGGTTACACCAAGTCTTATGTTGTTGGGGTGTGGGTTGGGAATAACGATAATACTCCTATGAATCCTGCAATTGCATCTGGAGCGACAGGGGCCTCGCCAATTTGGAACAAGATTATGGCGTTTGTGTTAAAAGGCAAAGCGGATGAGCAACCAATAAAGCCAGATGGGGTTGTTGCTCTAGCAATTGATGCACTAGGCGGTGGATTACCAGCGGATGGACAGCCCACACGTGCAGAATATTTTATAAAAGGAACAGAGCCAACCGGTCGCGCTTCGATTTATCAGAAGTTAAAAGTTTCTAAACATCAAAATGGTAAGCTTGCTAACCCGTCAGAAATTGAGAAGAACGATTACGACATTAAAGATTATATTGTTTTTCGTGAAGACGATCCAGTTTCGCAAGATGGAAAGAATCGCTGGCAAGAGGGCATTGACGAATGGCTAAGAGTTACCTATGCCGCTGATCGTCCGGAGTACTATCCCCCAAAAGAAACTTCGGATTATAAATATGAAGAACCTACGTCAACCCCAACCCCTATTCCGACATTAGCTGTGACGCCAGACATATCTCCAATGTCCACTGCTTCTGCATTCCCAATTCCTCCCTAGGTCCTTTACCGAAGTGTTATATCTGGAACGATCCCGTATCGTTAATGTATCTACACAAAGGTTCATGGTTACTATTTCGGCATAGCGTTAAATTTTTCTTTAAGAACCTTTAGGATTTTTGAGCGGATTTTGGCGACTTCTTCTGTTGTTAGATTTCGATCTTTATGTTGATACATTATATGAAAAGTTCGGGTTTCTTCAAATTGATCTAGCAAAGAAACATCTGTAATAATTGAGCTTTGTTTTTTTATTTCATCCATCAATTCTTTGGTATTAACTTTACCGCTTGCAACAATTGCCAAGTCTTCGATTATTGGTGGATATTTGGGAAGTGAGATAAATTTCTTTTGAAGATTTACTTTTTTAATAATTTCAGAATAATTAATTTCAAAAATTATTCCTTCGTTTAGTATCTCAATAAATTCAGTTGGACCTTCTTTACTTCCCAATTCTTCAAAAAGTCGCTCAAGAATTCCTTTTACTTCAAAGAAGTTTTTGGTATTTGTAATGCCGGATAGGAAATATACTTCTTTTGCTTCATCAATATTTTTTCCAAGGTACACTTTTCCCAGTTCAAAAATATTAATATCTTTAAAATTTGGCTTATTTTGCAGATACGCCTTAAGAAGATTAATTTTCAATGTTGGTCGTAAATATTCAAACTCTCGGCTTACAGGATTGTCAACTCTTAGAACATTTTCCGTTTTCCATCCTGCTTCAACTAAATCTTTTTCACTAATCAAACTGTAAGTATAACTTTCGGAAAATCCAGATGATTTTAAAATGTTTTTTGCTTTTTCTTCAAGTCTGTAATCTTTAAAATATGGAATTTGTTTGGTTGGAATTTGGCCAAGCGGTATTGTTTTTGGAAAATTATTATACCCGTATAATCTTGCGACTTCTTCGATAAGATCTTCATCGATTTTTATATCGTTTCGATAGGTTGGAATAGTACACTCAATGATGTCATCCTGAGCGTTAGCGAAGGATCTCATGGGATCCTTCGACGCGCTTCGCTTGCTCAGGATGACAGGCGAAAGATTGAGTGAATTAAGAATGCCTGTCACTTTTTTTTCAGGTATAGTTATGCCAAGAATCTGTTTCAGACGTGAAAGTCTAAGGTTTAATTTCCATGGTTTAAATGCTTCTTTTTTTAAGTCATAGACCTCACTTGCAACCCTTCCCCCAGCCATTTCAAGAACGAGTTGAGTTGCACGAGCAAGAGTTTTGAGTGTGCCCCCTTTGTCTGTCCCCCTTTCATAAATTGCTGACGCATCACTTCGAAGGCTCAGTGCAATGGATGCTCTTCTAATAAGTATAGGATCATCAATTGTTACATGAAGAAAAACGTTCTTTGTATCATCGCTGATGCCTGAGTTGAGACCCCCTTTAATTCCTGCTAAATCTATGATTCTTTCACTGTCTTTAATAATAATTGCATCCTTTGGCAAATGATAGGATTTTTGATCAACAGATGTAAATTTTTCTCCTCCAATTGCTTGCTCAACTGTCATTTGACGTCCTTTAATTTCGTCATAATCAAAGGCGTGAAGAGGTACCCCTAACTCAAACATCACATAATTTGTAATATCGATAATGTTGCTGATTGGCCTAAGACCTATTTTTATAAGTCGATTTTGCATCCACTGTGGAGATGGTTTAATGGAAATATTCTCAATAGAAATTCCAGTCCATCGATGAAATAATTTATGGTTTGGATTTAATTTTATAGGTAGAGTTGTTTTTTTTGGTATTTTAATTTCGTATGATTTTAAGTTAATCTTTTTATTCTGAATTGCAGCGATTTCTCTTGCAATTCCTAAAATCGAGAGAAGATCTGGGCGGTTGGGAGTAATTTCGAATTCAAAGATTATGTCACTATCAACTTTTGTAATCTTTTCAGTTGCCAAGCCCACCTCGGTGAGGCGTTCTCCCAGCTGTTTAGGGCTTAGGGTTATATCAACATAATCTTTAAGCCAAGAAAGTGGTGCTAACATAATACTTAATGTCATTCTGAACGCAGTGAAGAATCTCAATGAGATCCTTCGGCTACGCCTCAGGATGACAAACGACTAGAATTGCGTAAGTATTCTCAAATCTGGATTCGTCAATAGTCTTAAATCATCCATCTGATATCTAAGTGTTACTAGTCTTGATAGTCCCGTGCCAAAAGCAAAACCTTGATATTTAAAGGAATCAATTTTTACATTTTCAAGAACTTTTGGGTGAATCATTCCTCCTCCGAGCGCTTCGACCCATCCAGAAAATTTACAAAAACGACAACCCTTACCTTTGCAGACGGTGCAGCTTATGTATCCTTCAAGAGAGGGTTCTGTAAAAGGAAAATTATGAGAAGTGAATTTTATTCTTGTTTCTTCTCCAAAAAACTTTTTTACAAAATAATCTAGAACGCCTTGCAAATCTGTGAAGGTAATATTTGTGTCAACCATAAGTCCTTCAAATTGCCAGAACTCGAATCCATGAGAAGCATCTGTTTGTTCGTATCTAAAAACCTTTCCCGGTACAATAATTCTTAGAGGAGGAGTTGATTTTTCCATAACTCGTATTTGCATGTTTGATGTTTGCGTTCTTAGGATAGTCTCTCCAGGAGCAACTTTGCTTTTTCGGGTATCAAGATAAAGGGTTTGTTGAACGTCGCGGGCTGGGTGATATTTTGGAATGTTTAACGCTTCGAAATTGTAATAATCTGCTTCAATCTCAGGGCCATCAGCCACTTGGAAACCAAGAAGTTTAAAAATATCAATAACCTCATACAAAACTTGGGTCATAGGATGTAAGTGCCCGATATTTGGTCTAATTCCAGGAGCCGTTACGTCAATTTTTTGTTTTTTTATTCCTGATTCCTGATCCGTCAGCTGACGGATTCTTAATTCTTGATTCGCAATTGTGTCCTCAATCGCTTTTTTAACTTCATTTGCTAGCCTCCCTACTTCTGGTCGTTTTTCTATTGGGAGTTTTGCAATGTCCTTGATTTCTAGGGTCAATCTTCCGCTTCTTCCCAAAAATTGGAGCCTTAAATGCTCGAGAGTTTTTAGACCTTCGGCTTCTAAAATAAGAGAAACAGCGGAATTTTTAATTTGTATCAATTCTTCTTCCATAAAGAAATTATAGCATTAAGAGAGTAAGGTAGAAAGTAGAATAACGAACACATTGTTATTTAACAGAGGCAACTATTTGTTTAAAAGCTTCAGGAGCGTTAACAACCAAATCGCTTAGGATTTTTCGATCAAGCTGGACATTGGCTTTTTTAAGCTTGTTTATAAAAACGCTGTACGACAGCTCCTCTTGTTTAACTGCCTCTCCAATCCTAGTTATCCAAAGCCTTCTAAAGTCTCTTTTTCTAAGTTTTCTTCCATGGTATGCATATTGGCCGGCATGAAGACTTGCTTGTTTTGCAACTCTTACAGCTCTACTTTTAAGAGCTAAATAACCTTTTGCTAGTTTTAATATTTTTTTGTGTTTTCTTCGGGATACCACCCCGCGTTTAATATGAGCCATAACTTTAAATCCTAAATTCTAATATCTAAATCCTAAACAAATCCCAATGACCAAAATCTAAAAATGTTTTGAATTTCGAATTTTTAATTTATTTAGGATTTGGAATTTAGTGCTTAGAATTTTCATATTAGGCGTAGCCTAGCATTTGTTTTATCTTCCTTGCAAATCTTCCATGAAGTTGTCCTGGTTCTTTTTGTCGTCTTTGCCTTCTTTTGGACTTGCCTATTTTTAAGTGACCAGCGTATTGGTGAGAGAAAATAACCTTACCAGTTTTGGTTATTTTAAATCTTTTACTTACTGATTTTCTGATCTTTTTCTTCATACGAACCTCGTCCTTTAGGTGACTTTTCTGGCGACAAAATAGCAATCAATTGTTTTCCTTCAAAATGCGGCTCTCTTTCGATCTTTGAAATACTAGATAAAGATACGATAACTTTTTGTATTATTTTTTGTCCAAATTCGGGATGAGCTATTTGGCGTCCAATGAATTTTAGTACTAGCTTTACTTTATCGTTGTCATTTAAGAAATCCTTAGCGCGTCTTATCATAACCTGTAGGTCATGATCATCCATAAATGGTCCTAATCTTAATTCCTTGGTTTCCGAAACTTTACTTTTCTTTTTTCCCTCCTTTTTTTTCTTCGCCTCCTGATATAAAAACTTCTTAAAGTCAATTATCTTAGCAACTGGGGGTTTTGCCATTGGTGCTACCTCAACCAAGTCAAAACCTTTCTCTCTGGCAACTTTTAGCGCTTCAAATTTTCCTAATACCCCAATTTGTTTTCCTAGACTATCTAAAACACGAAGTGTCGGCGCAAAAATACGCTCATTTGTTCTATAGAAAATTCTTTTTTCTTGCTTTCTTTTAAATCTTCTTATCAATTTCTTCTTTTAACTTTTGCAAAAAGGCAGAGAATTTCATCTGCCCTAAATCTTTCCCCTCCCTAGTCCTTACTGAAATCTTTCTATTTTCTATTTTCAATCCTCTACTTTCCGTTTCCCTGTCTCCTATTATA
>Ga0213870_1000545_pt1 | contig 17515 bp, 32 predicted proteins | sample WICALVC2017_Meta_FD_160119 | JGI IMG/M metagenome (GOLD analysis project Ga0213870, IMG submission 160119) | Freshwater microbial communities from subterranean cave lake in Wind Cave National Park, South Dakota, United States - WICALVC2017 | ecosystem: Environmental > Aquatic > Deep subsurface >... | reverse complement strand
GCCGGAAATCTCCTGGAAGGGGGTACTCCCGGAAGGGGGGCGCTCCTGGGCAGCATTGGAGCAACAGCAGGTGAGGCAGGAGGTGCCCTTGCTGCCAAGGGCACCGAATTGGTGCGTCGAGCCTGGGGACACTTTACAGACGCTGTGTACTCCTCAGACGCCATGAAAGCAGCTAAATGGCTTGGGCAGGTTGCTCCCTCCCTCAAGGGGGCCAAGAATACTCAGGACTTGCGGGATATGGTTCTCTCTGGCGAGGGTCGTGAGAAACTCTTTAAGATGCTAGAGGCGGGCTACGACTTTGTGGGCCAGAAGATCGAGAATGGTCTCCAAGCTCAGATTCAGCAGTTGGCACAGGCGTGGGCTCGACAAGGTGTAACCCCTGCTCAGGCGGCTGCACGTATCGGCAAGCCTCTCAACATTCCATCCCTTGGTGGCAAGGTCACCTGGGAGGAGCTACACGAGGCTCTCACGTCAAGCGTGAGGCGTGCCTACTTGACTCCTCCCAACCCCAAGGCTCCAACTCCAGCAGCGATGCCCTCACCGTCCACTCAGGACGCGAGGGTTGCCTTTGCTAATCTCATGCGCGAGGCCAGGCCCGAGATTGCTCGTGTTGGTGGACGAGATGCGCTCAGGGTCTTCCTTGACGTGCGCCAGGAGTTTCGGGTTGGGATCAATGCCATTGATTTGATGAAGACCGCCAATGGCGAGACCAACCGGCTCTTCCCCGCCAGTGGGAACACCGTGCGGTTTGAGACCCAGCGACTTCAGGAGGCTATGAACGCTCAGCAGGGAAACCTACGAAAGCGTATGGGGAAGGCACAGTTCGATGAATTCCATAACCTCATGCTCCGGGGCGCGAAAGCTGGTGCCAAAGACCAGGACTTGAGTCTTGGAAACCTCATGGGCAGGTACTACACACGTGGAAACTTGGGAATCTCTGAGCGCACTCCTGGGCTCACCGCTCCATACTTCGTGGGGAATCCACGTCCCTATGAGACCTCAGTACCTAGTGGTGTGCAGTCCCTTATCGATACTCTAGGTGGAGTCACCGCGGCAAGGTTTGACCAGTGAGATACTGGTGGAAGCCACTGATTGTAACAGTTCTTTTGTCTTACTTGTCTTGGGTGGGGATTACGGCCATATCCACCCAGTCTCGTCAGTCAGCGATAGAGGCCAGTTCACAGGCTACTGAGAAATGGATGGAGAGGATTGATCGGAGACTGGAGCGAATTGAGTCATTACTCTTGAGCCACTAACGTTGACCATCACCCTGGTCAATCACACATACCCCACGGGTTAGCTCCTGTGGGGTTTTCCTTTTAGGTTCAAACCAGTCTTTGAATGGACATTGTTCTGGGGGCTCTGGGTGACGCCAGCCGCAATGGGGGCACGGATCGAACCAGTGGGGTTGGAGAGCTGGGATCAACGCATACGCCTCTCGTAGACGTTCAGTTGGCGGACACATCGATTCAGGTCTCCCTCGCTTGCGATGGCCTCCGTGCGCCACTTGTTGTCTATCCATAGTCCACTCCACCACGCGAGGAGGGCGGTCGAGCCACCTACAGCCAAGAGTAGTAAGTTGAGGGCCACAAGGAAGCGGGTCATGTAGGCTCTCCTGAGCAACACCCGTCACACCCGTGAGTGGTGTCCTTGGTCTTGTCGTCGGGGTCGGGGTGTCCAACCCCGTGGGGGCAGATGCGCTCCATCATCCACCTATCCTCCCGCCAGTGCGTAGGGAATGACCTCATGTTATGTTCGGAGGGAGCGTGGTAGATACAGGGTGGTACACACTTTTGCACCAGGTGAACACCCAAGGTTTGCCCTGTTCCGGTTATATAGGTGTAGTAGTTACTCACGCACACCATCTTGTGGATATCATGGCATTAACTCTCGTCCACGGACGAATACTCTACCATCCCCACGAACCTCGAAGAGGGAGTTCCCGGAGGTGTCCCGCACGATGAAGGGGACATCCCAACCCGCGGTCCCCCCAATTTCCAAGCCGGTGCCGAGGCGTCGAGCAATCCCGCTGGGTCCCACCACCGAGTAGATGCCGACCCCTCGCCACCTGTCGGCGTCGTGCGGGCTCTCCCAGGGCATGTGCTCATCCCAAAGAGAAACCTCGATTCCACGGATGGTATTGGTCCCACCTACGCTGGGCAGAGAGTACGAGTTCCGGTTGCGATGGATACCAAGCTCGAACCCCCAGAACTGGTAGGGGGTCGTGTTACCTCCCAGGGTGTTGATACTAGAGATGGCGGCAGCGTCTAGGAGTTGGGGACTGTGGGGCCAGTCGTTGGCGTTCAAGTCAAGGTCGAAGTACCAGTTGCGGATAGTCACTGGAGACTGGGCATCCCCGGTGATGGTGCGTGTACCGCCTTGGTCAATGATATTGACACCAGGATTAACGGAACGCTCGTCGGCAAAGGCCAAAGTAGCTGCGATGAGCAGCCCAAGCTCTATCAGAACCCAGACAACCCAATTGCCCGCTACTTTCCTCATCGCTCACCTTCCCCCGATGTTCGCGGTACGTCTCGCTCCACGTTTGGAGACCGTCTTCGTCCCCCGGAACCAACCTCCACACCCCTGACACTGGTATCGAATGTACCGGAGTGTCGTGGTGAGAACCTCACCACGACGTTGGAAGTTCCTTCCCCCACACTTTGGGCAGCACTCCACATCGTCTAGGGCTGAATGGTTGGGGTGGTTGGGAATCCACGGTAGGAGGCGACGGTAAAGGGCTTCCAGGACCTTGACGTCGCCACGGTTGTACTTTTCCATGCGGCGCCAGGCTTTGGGGTCCCCCTCCATACACTTCACCCACAAGGTAAACCCCTCGTTGAGGACCTTGGAGCCCACCGCGAGATGCTGCGCCACGTACCCCAACTTATTGGACTCAAAGCGGAAGGCTCTCTTGCAGACGAGCATGAGGTCCACTTGCTTGTAGGGGGAAGGTGGGGGAAGCTGGTACTTCACGAATTCCTTGTTGAGTGTGGGGATGTCGAACTTCTGTCCGTTGTAGTGGATGACCGTATCAGCTTCGTCTAGGAGAGCCCATATGGCTCTGAGCATCCCAAGACGGCCCCCACGACCTTGGATGGAGTGGAAGGTGATCCCCTTGTCAGGCAGCCACTTAGCTGACCAACAGAGAATGTGAGAGGACGCCTCCAGTTGGTTGGGGGCGATGTTCTGCTTGAAGAGTCCCCATACGTAGGCCCGGTTGGGGGCCGTCTCGATGTCAACCAGAAGGGTTTTCACCCTTACATGATCCCAACGGCTGTGATGTGGGCGGCGGGGACCACGGTGCGAATCGTGCCATCCCCATCGAAGACATGGAACATACCGTATGATTGGATTTCTTCCCACACCGCGCTAGCGGACCTGAAAACTTCCCACACCTGCGAGTACGTATGCCCTGTAACAGTGGTGACCATGACCTTCACGCCTCCACCCCAGCTTCCATGACGGCGATGCAAGGGTGTGGGTAGGACTGAATAGTTTCATCTATGGTCGTGAAGACTTGCACAGGCTTGCCGGGGATGGTGACCGTTGCACGAAGGAAACGACCATCATTTCCCGGTCGGTACTCCAAAACGATCAGGGTCCGACTCCCGGACCCATACGTGTGAAGCTCGTAACCGTTTGATGGGTCACCATCCGTGTCATAGTCTCGGTGGAACCCACCCTGACAGGGGAGGGGTTCGGAAAACATCTCCACGGCGTCCTTGGGAACCTCAGCCCCGAAGGCGATGGTGTAGAGTGTTCCCAGCAGGAGGCCTATGACAAACGGCACCAGAATCCACTTGAAGAATTGACTGAGCGTAGAGTCGGGTGTAGGTGGAGGGGGAGGGGTCAGGTCGAGGTACTTGAGTTCACTGTCTTTCATCTCACTTGTCTCCCTTCGGGTAACGTTGACGTCTCGCCGCGGCGATAGCGTCCTTGAGGTATGGACGGTGTTTGTGGGTCATGTGCCAGGAGGTCGGGCCGAGGATGAGGTCGTAAGTGGTGACCTCAGTTGCCTCGACAAAGGTATCAACGATGTGGCCCTGGACACGCAGGGCCTCCCACTCATCCCATTCTGCGATGTCGAGGTGAACGAGGATACGGAGAGGCTTAGAAGACTTACCCAACGTACCCACCCGCAGCCCGTCTCTTGGTCAGCTTGTCGATGTTGGCTCGGGCCACGTCCTCGAAACTCCACCCGAAGTGTTCGCACATTCGGGTCCAGTACCAGAGAACGTCTCCCATCTCCAAGAGAAGCTTGCCAGGATTGATGTCCCAACCAGGACGGTAACCTTTCTTGATCTCATCCACTACTTCCCCAGTCTCACCAGCTAGGCCAAGGGCCATATACCAAACGGAGTATGGGCCCCGGTCCATGGGATGGGTCCTGTCTCGGTACTCTTCCCAAGTCATAGGATCGTCACCTCCACTCCGGACTCCCTCAGTAAACCCCAGGCGATACTCAAACGTTCCATCCAGCGGTCCATAAGCTCTGGTGGAATGACAGGAGACACACATCGCTTGATCCCAACCTGGATGACGTGGATCGCACACCGCTCACAACTTCCAAACGGCCACGTGTAGAGTGTACACCCTTCCACGGACTTGTTGGAGTTCAAGATGGCGTTCATCTCACAGTGGACCGTGAGAGCGTATTTGACCTTGCGCTCCGTCAGACGCTCATGGGAGTCTTCAATCCCACGGGGGAAACCGTTGTACCCCACTCCGACGATACGGCGTTTGGGGTCCACAACCACCGCACCCATCTTCGTGGAGGGGTCCTTGGACCAGGTGGAGACATACTGGGCAAGGTTGAGGAAGCGGAGGTCCCAGGTGGTGTCAGACATGAGTTCCCGCCCTCCATGCTATCTCGAACCATGGGGTCAACCATAACCAGCACCCGTCTGGGAATTTCGATAACTCCCACACACCGTATCGGCTTCTACAAACGGAGAGTCTTCCCCCTAGAAAGTTTCTGGCAGCCATCCCACGGCCTCCCGCACTAGGTCACCTAGGTTAGTGTGGACACTCGTGGCAAATCTTAGCATGATGTCCCAACGCTCTGGAGACTCGGGAACGAGGGCCAGGACCCACTTGCCTTGACCCCGAAGGTAACCCATCTCAGCCCACGCGGAGCGGCCAGCGGGAAGGACGAGGACACCCCCTACGCAGCGATTCAAATGGTGACGGTCGAAGTCGAAGACGTGCTTAGCGTGGTGACCATCGAGGGCTTCCACGTATCCCCGACCACGGGCCTTCTCGTAGTCCCGCCAGATGTCGTCGGCCTTGGGGCCAGCCGTGTACCAGTCATCGAAGGCGTCGAAGCCCACTCGACGGAGGGCGGCGGCGACCTTGGGGACCTCGGGGTTGCGGAGGCTGCCGATGATGTAGACGGATTCCTGTTCCCTCATTGTATCCTTCCCATATCTACAACCTGTGGTGTTGACAGTCGGTTCCCACCCACTCCCAGGAGGCAGTAGATAGGAAGGAGTAGCCCAAGGGTGAGGTCCGCTCACGCTCCACGAGTGGCTTTACAAACTCCATCACCACCTCCATGGCTTCGGAGTCTGGAAAGGCCCACGTGAGCCCGTCATGGGAGTTGAGGACGAGGTAGGATTCGGGGAACCTCTCGGCAAGCTTGATGATGTGCTCGTTCTGCATGTCCGTGACTGTGGAGGAGACCCGATGGCTCCAGCCTTCCTTAGCCCGAGTGTTCCAGTCCCCGTAGAGGAGCCGGCGCCGTCCGTACCAAGAGTAGCTTCGCATCGTCTTGGCACAGTCTTCCCAGACACGACGCTTGTGAGCCACCAACACGGGCCTGGAGGCCAGGTACATTTTGGCAAACTTCACAAGCTCGTCGGGGTCTAGGCCCAACTTCTCGATGTCCTTGGCGTCCAAAACTCCCTTGGGAGAGATGCAGAATTGAGTGGCGTACCCCACCGTCTTGATGATGTGCCGGCGACGGTCTTCGCTGCCATCCCAGGGGGGCGTCCACGACTGTCTCCAAGCCTCGCAGGAGGGGTCCGTGTGGAGGGCCTTGGTGAGGAGAGGTGGAAGGGGATGTTTATACGCCTTACACGTGCGTAACGTATGGTGGTCCCAGCCTTTACGATAGCCTTGGAGGGCCTCCTCGTCACCCGCGTCTGCGTCCGCGATCTTGGCTTCAATGGCGTCCAAGTCGTAGTGGAGAAACCACCAACCTGAGTCAGGCCCCACGAGGTCCCGGGAACTCCAACACTCCGGGAACCTGTAGGCGTGCTCAGTACCCACACCGGGACACGCTGGATTGACACAATCCGGGGGAAAGTTGACGAGGGGTGGGTTTGTGGTACTCCATCGTCCTGACGCCTGCGTGGGGAGCATCCCGGGGAAGATTCTTGGCACCCCCACCATCATCGCCACGTAGCGCCGCACACCCTCCACCTCCATGTATTTGAGGCGTTCGTCCAAGAGGATGCTTTGGGCACCCTTGAGCTTCCACCTTCTAAGTGTGTCCGCGTCTACGGCGTTGGGCTTGGGACGACCTTTCACTCATGCTCCTCAAAAACCACCGCATGTTTCCCAGGGTAGATCGTCACCTCAAGGCCAGTGCCAGTTTGGAAGAATCTCACCTCCAACTTGCCAAGAACCTCGCTGACTGTTGGTCTACTAGCCGCTGTCCAAATGTACCCACGGACTGACACACGCCAAGTCGTTCTGTTCATCTCCGCACCTTTCTCGTCACAGGGTCCTTGTGGACCTCTTCGACGGCGTAGAGTTGGCTGGCCACTTGGGAAGCACTCCCTAGGTTCAGAGGGAACCCCACAGAAGCCTGGGCTCGGAGTTCAGCCTCCTCCTGGATGACCCCCATTCGGGCCAAGGCTTGTTGCACCCGTTCCTGGACCACCCTCTGCCCATGCCGTCGAGCCTTATGGATGATGGGGGCCAAGGGAAGCTGAAACTCCCTGTAGACCCGTTCTACGCGGGGGTCCCGTTCCAATTCGGCGAGTAAAGGTGTCATGGAGTCCCACGTCCCCAGGGCGTCTAGGGCCGCGTACTGGCGGGGGTTGGCCCGGAATAGGTGCTTCCAACGGTTCGTGCGGGCGTAGAGGCTCCCCACGAAGTCTAGGTCGTGGTCCAGATCGGGCCAGAGGAGAGAGTGTAGATACATCGTCTCTTCGATGGTGACCTTGGGGGTATGCGGCTTGAGGAGCCTATGAAGGCTCTGGAGGTCCGCCTCGACGTTGTGGAAGCCCACGGTTACTGAATCGGGGGCTTGGATGGGTGATTCGTGACCAAGAGCCTCGACACAGGAGAGTACGGCAGTCCCGGTTCGATCCCGGTAAGCCAAGGAATACCGGACCAACTCCCCGGTCTCGGGGACGAACTCAGTGTCAAAGGCACTCCGAGTTGGCCAATAGGTTGGTGAGACAGGGTAGATTTCGGGCACCGGCTCGGGCCACCTTCCACTCAAGATCGAGGACACCTTGCTCCAGTCTTTCTGGCTTACCGGGGTCACCCACGGCGAACGATACAAATATGCCAGATGATAAGTGGGGAACACAACAACGTCAGAGAGCGTTGGTGTCCAGACATCTGTGTGGATAAGATGGGGACGTGGTGGCGGGTTGTAGGGGAGTACGTATCCACGCCACCCTTCAATACCCATTGACAACTTGTGACCAGGCGAGCCAGTGCCGTCCTCACCCGTGCAAGCGTAGAGCGCGTATGCCCCCTCAGCCACGATGAGCCGTGTGGACTCCGGGAGCTTGAAGTGGGCTCTCTGACAGTGTTCGATGGCACGTTTCGTGGTCTCCAACTTCAAGGCTGGTACGTTGTTGCCTCCGTCCACCCGGCATCGGATAGGATTGGCGAGGGAGACCTTCCCACGCTCCAGTCCAGCAAGCGGGAAGAACTTCCGCTCCATGTCCCAGCCTGTCAAGCCAAGGTACGGAGCTTGGGGGTGGGGCTCCGTGACCACCTGACGACGGTTGCCCACCCACTCTACGTTCACGACACGCTGGCCAGACTCCTCAAATTCCCCGGGATTTTGACCCATGACCAAGACCTCGCTCCCTTCGATGATCTCGTCAGGGACGAAGCCCTTACCAGTGCCGTAGAAGAGGCAGCCGATACAGCCGCTAGGCTTGGGGAGAAGCATTGGTCAAATCCAGCGCCTCACAGAGAGCATCCGATCCAAGTACGCCAATCTCGTGGGGACCATCATGTCCACTACCGAGGCAACAGAAAAACGTGGTTCCAGGCATACCCTCAATCTTCACTTCGGTCAAACATTGTCTTTTTATCACGCCTCCCCACCTTCCTCCACCTGATCAAACTGGCGCTTCAATAGCTCTTGCTTGTACCACTCAGCTAAACCAGCACACGACCCTCTCTGTACCCTGGGCCACGCCCATGCAAAGAGGGTCTCCCGGATGGCGTCGGCTTCCTCCCGCTTGAGGTCTTCGGGGACTTCCTTGAAGAGTAGGCCGATATCACGAGGCGAGTCTTCGAGTTTCTCAGCCTCGCGCAGGTGTTGTACGGCTTTGGCCCACCGGGATGGGGTCCGGTACTGTGCGATCAGAGTCTCTAGAATGTCCCCCGATGAGGGGTTCCCCGTCTTCCACTCCATGGCGTGGACTTCTTTGAAAGCCTCGGAGACGAACTTCGCCATCAAGACCTTCTTGTCGGGTCCGTACATGGCGTAGTTCTTGATGACGACACCTTCTACCTTTTGGCCTCCGAGGATTGAGGTGGTGTCGAGGAGGGTGCGGAAGTCCTGGAAGCTCTCTACCACCCCAAAGCGGAGCAGAGGGACCGCTTCTAGTTCAAGAGTATTTGCGATGCCGTGAAGCTCCTCGGGGCTCACGTAGTCTTGGTCACCCTTGTCCACATCGAAGAGGATGAGATGGCTGCGAGGCACGCGGTCGTAGCAGAGTACGTTGTGCTTGGGTTTGGCGAGGTACTCGGCGCGGTAGGTCCAACCCGGTGTAAGTCTCAGGCTTCTGACTACCCCAACAGCCTTAGCGAACATCTTTTCGGGAGCTAGGACTTGTATTTCAGCACCCTTGGAACGGCAACGTAGGTTGAGGGTTTGATCCTCTCCCACTGGGTAGACCCCGAAGCTAAACTGCGAGTTGTGGCATAGCATCCCCGCAGCGATATAAGTCCCCGTTGATGTACTAAGGCTGACAACCTCACGTTCGCCCACCGGAGATACATTGAGGACTTGCTCGCGTGGGAGGTACCCAACTGACGCACCAGTCCACCATTGTTCGGCCTTCGCAAGCAAGCGTTGGGGACGCACCGTCCCAAGAAACCTAAGTGCCTCCGGCCATCGCCCTGCGATCGTAAGATACTCACCGGGTTGGCTGACGTGCCCAGTACGCACGTTAGTACGACGACGCGGCTTGACGGCCCGTAGTTGAAAGCCGATCTCGGCAATGAGAATCTTAAATTGCTCGGATGTTGGGCCGCTCACCTGACTTGCCCCGACATATCGAGTGTCCCCTGACCGGACGATCGTTCCCTCCCCCTCGAAGAAGCCGTTTACGCACCCGGATTCCCATGAGCGGTTATGTTCCCACATTGGGAAGGCAATTATGTGATCCCCTATCAACAGTTTCTCCGTCACTCTCCATGCCTTCCCGTTGTTGCCCCTCCTGGCAAGCAGCCATGGATGATCGACACTGGCTGTAACTTTCCTCGTCTCAGTTACAACGTCGTAACATGTCTTCATCGCACGACCAGTTGACGTTACTTTAGCGATGGCTAACTTGTTGCGTAGAGTATCCTGAAATGCGAGGAGGCGATCACCAATCTTCAAGTCACCCGCTGGTATGTATCTAAGATTCGCCGTCAAGATCAGAGTCTCAGGTGTCACACACCCATCCACCTTCTCCTGGACCACGACTGGAGAGGTGAGGATGTCTTGTACGGCTTTGTGGCCGAGGTTGTAGATGGACGGATACGATTGAATCACACTTTCCACTCCCCTCTGTGTATCCCGTCACACATGGCACGGTTCTCCGTGGACCACTCGTGGATGTCTCGGCACGTAGAGCAGATATTCCCATCTGAGCTTGGGAATACCCACGACCACGCCACGTCCTTCTGGCAGAGGGCACACCGGCCCTCCTTGGCCCACTGAGAAGAACCATCCCAGTCACTCATGGGAGAGTAGGGGGAGCCGGGGAGAGACCTCCTCCCCGGCCAGACCAGACTTTACCCGGGTGCCTCGGGTATCCAGCCCTTACCCCCACCACCACCTCTCTGATCATCGATCATAAAGATGATGACTTAGAGAGGCTCACACTACCTCTCACCTACTCCCGTACCGCCGAGATGGCAACCACGAGGTTGCCAGGTTCGCCCGTGTCGCCTTCCCGGGTGCCCATCTGAATAACCCGTAACTTCACAGGGTAGTCTCGCAAGAAGTGCGCGACATCCCCGTAGTTACCGGGCTTGGACTTCGAGGCCACCTCGTAGGCACGGACGGCCTGTGACCACAGCTTGGAGGTGAGGTCGGGCTCCCCTTTGTCGTTGTTGTGGCGCTCGGGGGAGATGTTGAAGCCGAAGGCTCCCTTGACCTCCGTGCCCACGGCCAGGTTGAGACGCTTCGACGCAGCTTCGTCCACCACCATCGTGGAGGGTCCGAAGAACCGGAAGTTGAGTCTCCCGGGGTGCTTGGCATCGTCGTCGGCTCGGGTAGCGCTGAGGCTCATTTTGGGTCCTGTGACGTAGGTGCCCACGGGACGTAGCGAATCGGCTTCCGTGCGCCGCACGTCGTCCATGTCCACGGCCTTCTCGAAGAGGTCATCCATGGATAGGTCCGCCACGTTCGCTGTAGCTACGTTGTCCTTGGTCTGCTTGTCATCGCCGAAGAAGTCTGCGCTCACTTTTTGGCTCCTCTTGTGCCGGGTTTGTTGGGGTCACCCACGTTGGTTGGAAGACCAGCCCCGGGCTTGACCCTGAGTCCCTTCCTCCCGTTGGACTTGGGACCGTGTTTCTTGCGCTTGAGGCTCACTTTTTGTCTCCCATACTTGTTGGAATCACTTTTACGACACACTTGGGTCTACGCTTGCCGATGGTCTTGCGACTCGCGAGGCCACCGGCCCGTATTCGATCTGGTCACTCAGATCGACAAGCTCTCTGAAGCTGCTCTCGTCGAGCCACTCTCGATGAGAGTCCCCACTTATGACGAGGGACACCTTACCGGGCTTCTCTGACTCCTCCACCACCACGTATCCGAATTCCCCCTTGAACCGCCACGATCTGAGTGGTTTCATGCCTCCTCCCTTTCCTTTATCTCGGTGTACATGGCTTTGGCTTCCTCTACACTCATCCCACTTAGGAGTCCCTTGAGTAACCGCAAGTCCTGGGGAATGGTTCCGGGAAGCTGACGGGCAATCCTCTCGTCTACCTTCACGGAGCATCGACCTACGGAGGGGGTGGGGAGAATCTGCCAGATGCCTTGGACCTTGCCATCCGGGGTCCGCTTGAGGGTCGCCCGGATGGAGGCCCCGTACTCCCCCGTGATGGAGTCAGCGAGTTGGCCCGGTAGAGCAGGTCCGGGGGACGTGGGGGCGTTCTTGCTTCGGTCCTTGGGGTTGTCCTTGCGCTCGGCCTCCCAGCACGTGGCAACCACGAAACCCTCATGGGAGACGGCAGCGGAGAGCTTGTTGAGGTAAGCCATGCACTTTTTGTGGGCGATCCCGTAGGCTCGACCCCGCATATCTTCCGCTGAGGTGCCCTTCATGTCTGCTGAGAGGAGTCCGTTGAGGGCATCGTCGTAGCAGAAGTCATAGTACTTGTGGATGCCCTCCACGGCGACTGTCCGGTACCGACCGTGCTTGCCGGAGAGTACCTCGGCGGTGATGAGGTCTACTTCCTTGAGTACGCTTGTAGGGCTTACAAGCATAAGGTCGTCCACCTGCCAAATGTGCGAGGTCAAGCCCTCCTCGGTGGGGATGGTCTCGTAGCCCTTCTCGCCGGGTAGGGAGATGATCTGAATGGGACGCTCCGCGGTGCGGATGATGGAAGACGTCTTCCAGGTGTTGGGGCGTCCCCAGATGAGAACCCGCGAACCCGCGGGGAGCCTGTTCTCTTGGGTAAGGGTACGGAAGGCCATCAGGCGAGGCCCCTGGAGCTCCACCAGTTAAGTGTTACGTAGGGTTCGAGAGTACTTCCCACTGTAGCAAGAAATTTCATAGTCTTAGCTCGGTTAAAACTTCCAGGCCACTTTGTTGACAAACTTTCGCTGATCGCCATTTGGTACCCCATGACTAGACGAAGTTGGGCCGCTTCTTCTTGAGTCAAAAAGAGGACCACCTCTGATTCGGGGGGCCTAGGGGGATGTGTCTCAGCTCTCATTCTCTACCTCCTCGTAAGTAGACTACGGAAGACCAATGGTCAGGAAAGCCCCAGACTCTCTGAGGCGGTTTGGATACCAGCCCCGTAGAGCGCAATCCCGATAGCTCTGAGGAGATCGTAGGCCTTCTGTCTGTCATACCCGATGTACGTCGAGTGCACACCTTCCGGGATTGCCCACTTGAGATTACACAGAGCCTTCAACCTCTGGGCTTCCGTCTCGGTCATCTCCAAGGTGACTATTCGTTCTGTCTGAGGGGCGAGCGTCGCCTTCATCCAGAGACCTCCTCGTAGTAGATGCTTGCTTTTTGCATGTCGAGGTGGAAGACGTGGCAGGCGTCCAGGAAGGGACACTTGCCGTACTTCCCGTAGCAGTTGTCCCAGTTGGGGGTCAAGTCTTCCAGTCTCACGTCCTTGGAACGCTCCATACGGGACCAAAGTTCCTCAGCCCCGCGAAGCCAGAAGGCAAGACGCTTGGGCTCCACTCTGATGTCTAACCAGAGAGCCTGGGCCTTGGGTGTCAGGATGACCAGGATAGGTCTCACATAAGCTACGGGTTCCCCGAAGGCCCGCTCACCCTCCCATGCGTAGTGCCAGAACTGGTGTTTGGTGTCGTACTCCTCTAGACGCTTGGCCCGGTAGTCATCGCGGACGCTCTGAGACACCTTGAAGTCGTGAACCCAGAGTTCCTTGGTCAGGCGGTGACGGCTCACGACGTCGGGCTGGGAGGCTCCAAGAGTTTCATCTACCATGAGGATGTCATGGTCAGTGAAGAGGTTGGCGTCGAGGACAGCGTTTACACCTCGGAGGGCCAGCTTGGTGAGCCCGTCCAAGGTGTACTTGCCACCCTCTGTGAAATCTGCGGCGATGGTGGATCGGACGTGCTCATTAACTACATCTTCCACCCCATCACGTTCCCCCTCCGTCAGGTAGACGTTGATCCCCACTTGCACCGCCTTCCCTAGCGTGAGCGCGGGTTCCCACTCGATGGTTCTGGGCTGCCACCGCTTCTTCAAGTGCGCGTAGATCGGACAACGGTTGAAGTCTTCCGTCGCGGAGGGTGAGTAGACCCTCCACGTGGAGGACGGGGGGCTCGCCAGAGCCTTGGCTCCAAACGTAGAGTCTGAACCCGCACAGGAGACACTGGAGGACAACACAACGGCCCTCTCCTGGGGGGCATTCGTACTGGGCTCTGAGTCGGGAGTGGCACTTGGGACATGAGACAGCAAGCTCTCCAAGGTATCGTGCGAGAGCCTGGGCGTGCTCACTTGGTGACACCAGAGGGACCATTCATGTCAGATTGGTATTGTCGGTAATCTCTGAGACAACTTTGACATTTGGGGTTGTGGTGATTCCAACTCTCTCGCACGCGCCACTCTTGAAAGGTCAAGGTTAGCTTTTCGGGAGGGGTGACCACGGCCACTCTTACCTTGACCATCTCGTGGAGATACCCCTGAGCATTGAAGATGATAGCGCAGAGGTCATCCTCTATGGAGGGCTCAGCCTTGGGGTCCGTCACGGGATAACCCCGGTGCCGGAGCCAGAGATGTAGGAGGTGACGTCTCAGACCCTTCATGTAGGCAGAGAGAGGTTGCCCCTTCTGCCAGTTGTCGGACTCCCTTAAGCTACCATCCTCTTGGGCTTGGTGTCGGAGCATGTACTCCGAGAACCGCTGCTCCACGAGCGGACTCATGGCACCCTCGGGGTCGGGACGGCCAGAGTCCACGTTACGAGTCGCGCCACTTGGGAACTGGCGAATTCTCTGAGGGTCCACTTTGTTCCTCCACACTCAAGGAACCTTCGATCTCCACATCCGGTTCCCTCAGTGTCAGGTCTTCATGTATGATGGTGCCATGGAAACACGTGGAGGTCAAGTGATGGCCCGCTTCAAACCTGAGCCCAAGCACGAGACCCCCTCCCTCTTCTGTAACGTCTGCCGGAAGTGGGTGGATACCACCGTACAGGAGGTCATGCGGGAAGGGGTGAAGGGACGTGGGGTCTGGATATGCTCAGTGTGTCGAGGGCCAGGACCCCAACCCTCGTAAACCCTTGAAAACAAAGGAAAGGTCATGTGACATAAGTGTGTGAAAACATTGACAACCCACTTTCACCCGCCACTCTACCCCTCCTCGGGTTATGACGCGGCGCTCTGAGGCGCCTAGAGGCTCACACCCCTTCGTGAGAGCTACCATCCAGAGGGCTATCCGCAACTGGCTCCTCTACCGTCACCGGCACGAGAGTCACCAGGAGATGATCGCCTGTGAGCCGTGTACGTCCAGGCTGTGGGCAGAGCTTGCCAAGGTGGCACCGAAGGGGGTCATGGGTACGGGGCCAGGGTACAGACAGTGAAAGGGGAAACCGAGATGATTGCTTCAGGAGGCAAGCTTTTTGACAAGTGTCCGGTCTGTAAGAAATGGGTCTGCTTGAACAAATGGCTCATTGGTTCTTTACATATATGTGCATTACCAGAAGATTTCCGGCCTCTATAGGAGAACCCCACTTCCCCTATAATAAATCCTATGTGTAACTACACCCGCGCCCTAGAAAGGGGCGCCGATGGCGCCTGAAAGGGGCGCGGAAAGGATGATAGGCTACCATGGTAAATTACCCCGCTCCACACAGTAAAGCATGTTGGGCAATGCCAGAGTGTCCCGTATGTCACCAAAGGAAGAAACCACGGGGTCGGTCTCAACCCTTGGACACCCATTATTGCGACTTTGACTGCCCGGGGTATGATCAAGAGCCACGAAGCGGCCACTTCTGGCCCGGTGAGGAAGAATGGCCATGACCGCCCCCAACTTCTCCTTCTCCATCCCTTCTCTCCCCAAGCAGTTCTACGAGTTTGTCCAGGAGTTCCGTCGCAAGTACCGCTTGAGTCCGTGGCAGGTTGTCATTGTGGCATTGAAGGCTCTTCACGAGCTTCATACCAGCGACCCCGGGGGAGTTAGTGTCCTTACCCGTATGGTCGAAGATATCCGGGAAAGGTTCCCCTCTCACTACATCCCACCCAAGGTCAAGCCGACACTGTGAGCCTTCGAGTGCGTCCCCTAGACCAACCCACCCAAGGTAAATATCGCTGGGCTAAACACTTTTGATCCCATCCCCTCCACTCCTCCACTCCTCCGCTCTGGCCTACGAGCCAGTGCCACCCATCGTCTGGGACATCGAACCTCTCGTGGTCCGTGGAGACCGTGTGATGATCTACGGGGAATGGGGAAGCCTCAAGAGCTTCCTAGCGTACTCTATGGCGCTGAGTGTGGCCACGGGGGTCCCCTGGTTGGGTCGATACCCGTCTACACCCCGCCGAGTCCTCTATGTGGACGAGGAGAACCCCCGCGACGTCTTACATTCCCGCAACAATCGGCTCCGTCTTGGCATGGGCTTGACCCCCGACACCCCAACGGACCTTGCCTACCTTCACTTTGCCGGGGTCCTGATGAACTCGGAAGGTGCTCAGAAGCTCCTCCGGTGCATGCACACTTCCGACTACCTGCCCCAGGTCATCCACTTTGACGCGCTCCGGCGCATCCTCGTCGGGTCGGAGAATGAACAGGAGTTCATCACCTCGTTCTGGCGCAACCTCTTACCTATCACCCGACTGGGAATCACCACTAGCATCGTCCACCACATGCACAAGCCCCCTACGGGCTCGGGGGGTCGAGAGAGCTTGAGAACGCGCTACTCTGGCCACAATGACATCATGTCCGGGGCAGACTCGGGCTTCGCGGTCGAAAGGGTCGAAGGGTCGAGGACCCGCGCTCGTGTAACGTGCGTCAAGGCCCGTCGGGGTCGAGAGGTCAAACCTTTCACCGTCGAGTTGACAGGGGACGGGGACGAACCGTTGGTACTACGTTTGGTCGAGGGGGTCGAAGGGTCGAACCCGGTGGGGCCGGAGGTGTTTGGGACCCCATTGTAAAGCGTTCCTGCTCAGGTCTAGCTGGTGTCTCGTAGGAGGCACGGCTCGTCCCAATGCTGTTGGACGGCCTCGTAGACTTCCTTGGGACTTAGTTTGATACACTCGCTCACTGTCCAACGAAGTATCTTGTCTTCCTTGCGAGTCATGCATTGGCAGAATGGTTGAACCACAACCATGGCGTCGTCGTATCTGTATCCTGGTCGTACTTCGGCCACCTGGCCAAATGCTCCGGGGGTTCAGGTAAACGGGGGTTTCTCCGTAATGCGCGACCCATTGACCAGGTTTGATCATCTCTTGGCCTCCTGCTGGAACGCGCCGTCGGCCACGTCAGTTCGCACGGGTGATCCAGTCGTCCAAGATTTCTCGTGTTGTAACTGGGAGTCTAGCGCTCGGGGAAAATCATCGTTTCAAGATTGTACCAAAACTCCTCGAATGGAGTCGGGACGGACTGCTCAGGACCGATGTACAGGTCATAAATGGTCTCGTTCCGTCTACGGATGTTTAGGTAGCGGCGCAGTCGGGCCTCCTCTTCAGGCGTGGCAAGGATGCGCTCGACGAAAGCTTCATTCGAGTCCGGGTAGACCCAACTGACAAGGATCGGTCGGTCCTTACGCATGGTAGTTATCCTCTCCTCTCAATCAGGATTACCAGTAGAATAGCGACGATGAGCCCGACTAGCTCGCTCATGCTTCACCACCTTCATCCCATTGGTCCTTGGTCAACAAAGAGCCGCAATCCCATTCCAAGATTTCTCGTGTGTAACTGGGGATGGTATGCTCTGGTACTACCTCGGTTCGCACAACTCTGGAAGTACAAATGTTATCACGGGAAAACACGACTCGGAATTTGAGGTCACCAAAGTTATGTTCCAATGAGAGAAGCGAATCTGCATACCGCTTTTTGACTACATGGCCAAGCGCTCTCACGAGTGCCTCGGCTTCCTCTTTCGAGTTCATGTGAAACCATGCGATTTCTGGAATGTTTGTGGGTACAAGCTCCGGGTGTTCATCAATCCACGTTGCGAGTGCGCGAAGACCGTTAGCGTAGTCGTTCATTGTTGCTCTCCTTGTCGTCCCGCGATCCGCTCCGCCGCGCCTCGTCGGTCCAGAGGATCACCGCCTGGCGCAGGAGCGGGAGATGCGCGACAGCGGAGGCCCCCGCGGCGAGGATGATGGCGACGGCGCCCCGGGCCGCCTCTTCGGCGGCGTAGGCGGCCGCCAATCGCGAGGCGGATCGCGCGGCGACATA
>Ga0213870_1000544_pt1 | contig 17529 bp, 22 predicted proteins | sample WICALVC2017_Meta_FD_160119 | JGI IMG/M metagenome (GOLD analysis project Ga0213870, IMG submission 160119) | Freshwater microbial communities from subterranean cave lake in Wind Cave National Park, South Dakota, United States - WICALVC2017 | ecosystem: Environmental > Aquatic > Deep subsurface >... | reverse complement strand
GGGAAATTGATTTTTACAATTTACTTAGTGTTCTGCGAGGAAAGTTTTGGGGATTAGATGAACAACAAATTCACGATCTCATTGTTTCACATACTTCAGCTGCACCAAGGGATTTGCTTGGAAGAATGATTGCTGCGCCGTCTGTAAAAGAAGCGTTTAATGAACTGACAAACACTCGCTACAAAGATTTGATGCCACAGTCAGAAAGAGATATTGACGCCATCGCTGAATTTGAAAGAGCGTTTGAAATTGCGATGTACAAGGCAGCAAACAACACTTTCACTAGGATGTTTAGTGGAGCAACAAGTGTTGGAATAACAAAACTGACATCTTATGAAGTTAGAAACATGGCTGCAATAGCTTTTGCAGTTGAACAGAAAATTCCTTCTCAGACTACGATGTCTAAGCTCATAATCGAATAGTGGAAACTATCCTGTAATTCAACTCGTTTATAACAAAAATTCGATGATAATTAATATCTGTGATTATTATACGGAAAAAACGATATGGATGCAAAAATTTTGAATAGAACAATTTTGGTTAGCACTCTTCTTGCTATGATTTTTGTCCTTCCAGCTCTTGGTGTGTTTTTTGCAATCTATTATACTACTGGTAATTTGTTAATAGGCGCAGTTGTGGGATTTGGCATGCATTTTGTTATCTTTGCTTTTTCTGGAAGAATATCAAAATGGCTTGTGAAAGTTACATCATAATATATAGATGCTAAATGGATATTGAGATCTTATGTTAGGTGACAGGGACTATAGGCAGGTTATCAAAGATACTATACAGTCCATTAGCAGAGAGGTAGAACAACAAATTGACGCTAAGGACATCAAAACCATTCACCTTCATGAAGTTGTTCGATGCTTAAGACGCTCTTACTATGATAGGGTTGATCCTGCAGAGCAGGAAAGAACGAGTTTTAGTAATTTAGTTAGCGGCCTGCTTAGAAAAATGCAGTATGGCTCAAAGCTTGGAGAGTATGTAATCGAAGACATCAAGCTCAAAGGCCAGGCCGACATTATAGTAGATGATGTAGTTATGATTTTTAGATCTACTTCCTCCCTGCCAGAGACACCACTATCTTCTGATGCGTTATACCTAAACGCCTGCCTCTGGATTTTTAATAAAATTGACGGAATTATCGTATATCTTTCCGGCGATGGAAAGGAGGCATCGTTTTCTTTTACAAAGGATAAGAAAATGTTTGAAGAAACGATAAGGCGTGTTCGTGTCCTAAACAGCCTGCTTGGGGAAAATAAAGTACCTATACTTGAGCCATCAGAGGAATGCACCTCATGTCAATACTATGAAAGATGCTATCTCAAACAGAAAATAGGTCGTGCAATTAATCTTCACGATCTATTTGGCTTAAAGAAATCTGACTAAAAAGATTGTTTTGGGTGTTTTATTTTGCAATTACTCCAGTGGTTCAGGATGTCCTTTTCCACGTAGAGCAAAACATACTACTGCTAGTGCAATAGCTACACCAATTGCTGAACCAAATGCTGCTAGTGATGCTTCTGCCATTTGTCAACCTCAACATTTTGAATAATATATAATTTTGCCAAATTTTTTTGTGTTTAAACAAATAATCATAATTTTTTATTTCAATGATACAATAGGCCCAATATTATGGAAATTCGAAGGTGATGTGGTTTTCACCACCGCTTATCATTGAACTGAGATTGAAAAATGCCTCACCTTTTACTTTCCACTGCGGAGTATTATTCATCAGGGCAGACCAAAGTTCAGGCGTGTTGCCAGAATTTTTTATGGTTATTTTATCACGAAGCATTGTAGGCTGCTCACTTAGTATCGTAAAGTAATTGGAGCCAGTCACCATGCCTTCTGGGCGTTCACCTATTTGCCCAGTTTTTATTTTAACGCCATTTTCGTAGATTTCGTATTTTACCAGCTGTAGAATAACTGACTTGAGGTTTGGATTGCTAACTTTAAAGGCAATTTCCAAGGTTGCTGCAGTTTCTGTGACCTCAGTAATTGAGAGATTTTCTAATTCAATTTCTAGTGGAAGAATTTGAGCTTGTTCACTTGATGGAAAAAAAGTTCCAGTATCTGAAATTATTGATGAGCCAGAAAATGCTACTACGCCAATAATTATAGCAAAAGCAACAACAGCTGCTCCAACAAAAATTTTTGGATTCAATGATATGATTGTATTAGAAGTATCATAAATGTTAATATGTAAAATGCTTATAGGAGATAAACTAAAACATAACATGCAGTATTTCCAGGCAGTAAAGATTGGAAAAGAAAGGGCAGGCAAAGCTCAGATGACTTTATTCAAGCTTGCAGGATTTGCAATGCTGACATTGACAACAAAAAAAATCGATGGCAAGTTTTTACCTGTGGGAGAAGAAAACTATGCTGCAGTGATTCAGACTCGAGATGGTTTTGTAACTATTCTAGTAGATGGAGATGGTTATACTAAGGCTCAGTCAAAAGCATTGGAAAAAAAAGAAGCGCTGGAGATTTTTAAAAAAGTTAGAGAGTCTGGAATTGAAGAGTATTCCGGCAATAAAGTTGAGATATGGACTGAGAGCTATCCTACCGTACAAAACAAAATTTGCTAAAATTATGGTATGATGATTTCTGTGCCTACAGATACTCCCTTGATAGCCTTTTCAAGTTTTTTAATATCTGCTTTTAGAACTTGTGTTTTGATTTTAGAGCGCTCAATTACTTTGAGTGCTACAATATCCATCAAGTCATAACCACCTGCAACAAAATCTTCATGTATCAGCAATCTGCGAAGACTTTTTAGATCAATTCGCTTGAACATTTTTGCGTTTTTATTCTTGTTTGGATCAGAGTCGTATATGCCATCAACATCGGTTGCGTTCAGAAATTCTGTAGCTTGTATCTTTTCTGCAATTAATGCAGCAGTAGCGTTGGTACTCTGGCCTGGATGTAACCCGCCTGTAACTACGATTAATCCACTATCTACGGCATGCCTGACTTCTTGTAAATTTGTAGGTGGGTGAGGATAGGCTCTGTTTTTTAGTGCATAAATGAGCAGTTTTGCGTTTAATCGCGATACCTCGATTCCCAATTCATCCAGCGTTGATTCATCAGCACCTGATGATCTTGCATGAGAGATGTAGTGACGTGCAATTTTTCCGCCACCAGTGACAATTACCGGTTGGCAGATTTTACTAATTCTTACTAGAAATGTTGCATAATCCTTGAGAATTTTGGTATTATCCATTCCGAAGATTTTTCCTGATAACTTGATTACAATTCTTTTTTTCATTTTGGTATCAACGAGGTTGATTTTGCTGCCATTTCAACTTTTTTTCTGTTTTCTTTTGTTGTGTAAATTCGTAGTATGTTCATAAACCCTGACATGGCAGAGACAAGTGGAATTTTTGATATGGAAATTTGTTCGGCAAGTAATTTGTTGGCATCACGTGATGTCAGAATTATGAACTGGGACTCTTTTTTTGCTGGGTTTAGTGGAATGGATGGGGTAATTGAGCTGTCTACAAAAATTTCTCCCTCATCTACTTTTGATTTTCTTGCCAGATCCTCTCTTAGCTGACCAGTTTTGATCTTTCCTAGGTTTGTTTTGCTTGTAAAAATTCGTTCATATACACATTTGAGCAAGTTTCTATTCTGGTAGTTTTGAGCTATTTTTTTTGCTTTTTTTAGCTCAGATGTAGTTGCATTGAGGTTGATTAGCTGTGATACTACATAATCGTCAGTGAGTTTTACATAATCATCCAAGTCTAGTGAGGTAAATCCCAGCTCTGAATCTGCCAGTTTAATTGACTCAAGTAACATTACTTCTGTAGCACGTACGGTTTTATGAAAATAGACTGCCTTGAACATTTGATATCGCGAATGCATCATTGACTCAAAGGAGTAAAGCGCAGATTTTTCAAGTGCTAATTTATTTTGATATACATCAAGCGATTGTGTTATCCTTTTATGATCAATTTTTGCATGCTCTGCTCCAGTAAAATAGCCGTCACGTGGAAGGTAATCCATAATATCCGCACTTAAGGAACCAGAAAGAATTTCGTTCATGAATTGATATTTTGATTCTCCAAATGCAAGCTTTGCAATAAATTTTTTATTAAAACCTGCTTTTGATAAGAGATCACCTATCTCTGTTTTTGTTATTAGATCTCGTCCAATGTTTTCATGAGTAATTTTCTTTTTTTGTTGCAAGACTTCCTCAAAAAGATGAGAAAAAGGGCCATGGCCTATATCATGTAGTAAAGCTGCTACACGCAGGTTGTCGATTTGATCCAGAGCAAGAATTCCTTTTTCATGTAATGTTTGGCCTGCCCTTGCAGCAATATGCATTACACCAAGTGAGTGTTCAAATCTGCTATGCTGTGCGCTTGGATATGTCAGGTGTGCACCAGAAAGCTGTCGTATTCTTCGCAGTCGTTGAAAAATTGGACTGTCTATGATTTTTAGTTCTGAATCAGAGACTCTAATAAAATCATGAATTGGATCAATAATGTCTAGATATTTTTTTTTCATTTTAGATCCAGTCTGTTTGAGACTATTTTCATAATAGCACGATGGATTTCTTGCTTTGTTCCTGCTGCATTGACCAGTTTCCAGCCAAATCTTTTTGCCAAGAGTCTATATGTCCTTGAAACTTTGTGTGCAAAATTTTTATTTTTTTCAAATCTGTCTCGTTTTGATTTTTTGCGAACAAACGATTCTTTTTGTGTAACATCTAAGACAATTACTAGATTTGATTTTGGAAGACCCTTGTCCAAGTTTTCTAGCCAGTCTAACCTCATGCCATTTACTAGTCCATAGATAAAGTTGGACTCATAGTATCTGTTCATGATTACAACAGAATTTTTTGCGTTAGCGTTTTGAATCTCGTTTAATTTTTCCCATCTGTTTGCAGCTAAAAGACAATGAATTACTTGTGGAGGATATTTTAGTTTTCCATGAAGGTATCTGCCTATCTCTTTTCCGATAGGTGTTGTATAGTCTGGAAAGCTGAAAATTTTTGTTTTGATTCTTTTTTTTGCAAGCGCATTGGCTAGCAGCTGTGACTGGGTCTTTTTTCCTGCCTGATCTCCGCCTTCAATTGTAATAATCATGTGTGTGATCAGAGAATAATTTGATTAATTAAAAATCTATCAATACTAACGGCTAATTTTCAAAGTGGTTTGGTAATGTTGTATTTATCTAACATTTTGTTTTATTGTAGTACTTCAATTACGGACTTTGATTTTGATATGGCCCTTATTGCTTCCCGTGGCATTTCTTTTGGAAATAAGATCTCAAATCCTATTGTTTTTCCAGATTTATCAACATCCATGAATCTGTCTTTTCCTAGTGAAATGGTCTTTGCTACTTTTGCGTGTGTTCTTAATTTAAAATACAACGCATTTGCTTCTTTATCATATTTTACTAAAACCATGTTGTCTTAAACCTCCTTTATCTTTCCACATTGCTGTAATTACTGTTATGACAGTATTAAATTTACTATGTACGATCATTAAATACGGTTGCTCTTTTGTAAGTGGGTTTGATGGCATTCCATAACTCTTGTAATTTACTTGCTCTCTATCAAAAACAGTTTCTATTGGATTCAACAAAACCTCATAAATTTGTTTAAGCTCAATACCTCGTTCAGCAGCTCTTTGTCTAACATGACGAGTCCAATTTATTCGAAAATTTTGACTTCGTTTAACCAATCAGTTTTTCTCTTTGAATTAGATGGATATAGATTTTGAATTTTAAATCAAAATTTATAACTGAAACTGACTTTTTTTAGGAAGTGGGTCTGATAAGATACTTGGCAAAAGAAGCTCTTCGAGAAATAGGTAACAAATCACGTGAATTTTACGAATTTGTACTTCCACCAGTTGATATGCAAATTGATGATAACAACTTGACTGTGACAATCGACATGCCTGGATTTAACAAAAAAGACATTAAACTAAAAATTCATGGCAACGTTCTCTCTGTCAAGGCCAAAAAAGATAACGAAGAGTTAAGTGGAACAATTATCTGGAAGCAAAGACCAAACATCATTGATAAAAAAATTAGACTGCCAATTAGAATCAAGGAAGGTGAAGAAAACGTCAAGTCGGCAAAGTATGCAGATGGAGTTCTCACTATTCAGATTCCAGTAGCTGATGGCGGAAAACAGATTTCTATTGATTAACGTTTCCTAAAAATAACAAAAATTCCCATTATAACTAATGAGCCTATCATGCCTGCAATGCCGATTATATTATTTGAAGAATAGATAAATGTCGACCCAACAAAAATTGCTGAAGATAAAATACTTCCAGAGAGCAAAACGTTTGATTTTGGTTTAGAGTGTAGCTGCAACGATCTGTTTTCATCCAGAAATTTTTTTAGCTCAGGCGCAATTGAAATCGTGGCATCAATTGATTCTGCAAATCTTGTAAATGAATACTTGAGCTCTTCAATGTATGCGTCTTTGATCAGTTTTTCTTCTTCTAGAATATTTTTTAGCACTTTAACAAATTTAAAATCAGCCTTGTGTGTTTTGTAAATTCCTTCAATTATTGATGACATTCGCAGATACAGTGCGAGATGTTTTGGCAGAATAAACGGGAAGCGGCTCATTGTCTTGTTTGCAAGCTCCATTAGTGCTTCCACTTCCATTTCATCAGGTTTTTTGCCATACATTGCACGAATTGACATATCAATTCCCTTTTCAATCACTGTGCGGTTAAAATCAGACATTAGCATGCCAAGATCATTCATTGCGTTTACGGTTCTACGGGGATCTTTTTCAACCAGTGCAAGATACAGACGCACCAGACGCAATCTTGTTTCGTTGTCTAGTTTTCCTACCATTCCAAAGTCATACAAAATAAGCGAACCATCCTTTGCTACGGAGATGTTGCCAGGATGCGGGTCTGCATGAAAGATGGAATGTCGCAGTAACATGGTAAAAAAGACCTTGTGAACATCGATGACTAGCTTTTGCCTGTCTATTCCACTTTTATCCAGCTCTTCAACATTTGTGACTTTGATGCCTGGAATATACTCCATTGTAAGTACATTTTTTGATGAATATTCATCATGTACGGATGGAATTATGACGTTTTCGTATCTTTCCATGTTCTTTTTGATTGTCTTTAGATTCTTTGCCTCCATGGTATAGTCAAGCTCTTCATGGATTGTCTCAATAAACTGGGCAAGCATCGCTCTAGCTGAAAATTGCAGGTTAGGATCTACAAACTTCATGGCAACAGGCAGAATCTTTTTTAGAACTTTGAGATCTTCGGCGACTATATTTTCTATTTCTGGTCGCTTTACTTTTATTACAACATCTTGTCCGTTGGTCTTTGCAAGATACACTTGGCCAAGTGATGCACCTGATATTGCGTTTTTATTTATCGAGTCAAACTTTTGATCTATTGGTCCTAGATCACTTTCTATAATTGGTTTTACTTGCTCAAATGGAGCTGGTGGTACATCATCCTGCAGCTTTGCAAGCTCTTCCATGTATGGTTGTGGCAATATGTCAGCTCTTGATGAAAGCCACTGACCAAGCTTGATGTATACTGGCCCCAGTGATACAAACGTATTTAGTGCTCTTCTTGCATTTTTTCTAAACTTTTCAACATCAATATTTTTTCCCTCGTATTTTACCCATTGTTTTCTGTCTTTTCTTAATGCAATGATCAAAGGAAGAAGTTTTACAAGAACCTTGGTTGTTCTAAACGTAGTCAAGACAACACCTAATTTTTTAGTTTTTTAGTTAATGAATAGGCCAGATATCCAGCAGCAAGTGATACAAGTAGACTAGATGTTATAGCTGCTTGTTTTGCAAATTTGGAATTTTGTTTTTTATTTAGATATGAAAAAACTTTTGCACCGCCTACTGCTGCACTTGCCAAGCCTACAAGCACTTCTGGTGCATCAAAAAGAAGATGGCCTAACGGATTTTTTCTTGGATCAATTTTATCCACATGAACTAGATACTTGTCGTCATGTTCTCGAATATGCAAGTTCCCGTAGCGATACTGCTTTTTTGCACCCTTTTTTTGTCCTAACTTTGTCTCTTCTGCATTATCAAGCATTATGGGGCGTACGTCCTTTGGGATTTCGATTTCATCCCAACTCATGAAACACAAGACCGTATTTTCGAATATAATCCTAGCTTGTCTGCTTTACTGTTTGCTTTCTTTTTTTGAGTTTGATGAATGCAAAAGCTCCTATGCCTGCAGCAGCTGGAATTACTAGCAATTGCAAAATATCATAGTCTGTAGTGCTTGGTGGATGCTGGTAGTCAATTGTAGTATCATGTGTTATGATATGCTCGTTTCTTAACGAATCCTTGTACCTTACTATAATACGGATATCATGCTCGCCAACTCGCGGCTCGCCATCAAACTCTAGTGGAATGTTAAAGGGAACAGGAGAGTCAGGCTCAAGCTCATCAAGATACTGGGTTTTTTGTTTTATGTTAGAATTAGCTAGTGGTTGTAAGGTAACAAATGTAAACAGACCGTCAGTATTGCCTTCGTTGAGTATTTCGCCTGTTACTAGTTGCCTATCGCCTAGCTGTCTTAGGTATACATCGTAAATCGTTGCATCAATCAGTCCTCCAACATAGAAATTGACACTTCTTGAAATTGTTTTTCTTTGTCCATGGGCATCAAAGTATGTTATGTCCATTGGTGTGTGAAGTACGGCATTTTTTAAATTCTCTGGGACATAGACGTTAAACGTAATGTGTTTTGATGATTTTGGTTCTATGTTTCCTACCTTCCAGTTGTTTTGATCAAATACTGCCTTTTCAACATTTGAAATTGATTGCGATGTTGCAGCTATTGTAGTTGCTGTGTTTTGCAGTACAACATCAACTCCTGATAATGGTGCCGTACCATCATTTGAGAGCTCGACTACAACAACATTATTTTTTAATGAAACAAGGAAGGGATCAATTGCACGCATATTCAGTGTGCTATAGCCAGTCACCTTAAACTCAAAATCAAAGAATGCATTTCTTGTGCCAGTTTCTCGTAGTCTGGAAAAATCCACCTTGACTGCACCTGGAAACTGTCTTATCTCAACGTCTTTTGCTATATTAACAAAAAAAGTTAGAGCAAAGGTTTCTCCTGCAAGCGCATTACTATCGTTATCTGCATAAATTAAGGAGCCAATTCCATCTGCTGAGCTAAATCCAAATGGCAGTGACAGCTGGCCTCGGATTCCTGTAATGTCTTGCGTACCCACATTGGCTAAAACAACTGTAAATGGAACGTTTTTGTCCCCAGGCTCTACTTCCATTTTTTCGCTTTGTGTTCCAAAGTAGGCATTAAGAAATTTTACATCGCCAAAGCCTCGCTCAAATGGTGAGACCACAGACTGTGCATATGCACCAACAAGAAAAACTTGGCCTATGACAAGTATTGTTAGGGCAAGGATTTTGAGTATCATGCTACCAGCTCCATGTTTTTGCTTTCTGTCTCAAAGACACGGCCGTCCTTTACGGTAATTACTCTGTCAACCTCGCCAAACTGCTCTCTGTCATGTGTGACAACTACAAATGTTTGGTTGAGTTTTCTTGCCATTGATTTCATAAGTTGGATGATAGTCTCAGTAGTTATAGAATCCAGATTGCCTGTTGGCTCATCAGCTAGTACAATTGATGGCTTGTTGACAAGCGCTCTTGCAATTGCGGCCCTTTGTGCCTGGCCTCCAGAGATCTTGTTTGCTCGCTTGTGTATCTGGTGCTCAAGGCCAACTGCCCTTAACAGTTTTAGGGCATCATCTACGGAATTTTGTTCTGTTTTCTGGATGCTTCTTGGCAGGACCACGTTTTCTAAAACCGTCAGATCCGGCATTAGATTGGCAAGCTGGAAGACAAATCCTAGCTTGGAATTTCTAAATGAAGAGATCTCATTGTCATTAAGCGTTGTTGTCTCTATACCATCGATGAAGACCTTTCCGGCTGTTGGCTTGTCAAGCAGTCCAATCATGTTTAGCAGTGTTGTTTTCCCTGAACCAGAGCTTCCTACAACTAAAAGAAATTCTCCTTTTTTTACTGCAAAGGTAGCATCAGTTAGTGCATTGACTTTGGCGTCACCTTCGCCATATACTTTGGTCAGATTCTTTACCTCAAGGACAAAATCAGACAGTTCTCATCGCCTCAACAGGTTGTAGTCGTGTCGCCTTGAAGGCAGGATAAATTGATGCAACTATAGCTAATCCAAAGGCAGTAAAGGCAGTCTGGATTATTTTTTCCCAGTCATAGCTGACCTCAAGTGGAATGCTGCCTGCAAATGTCATCTTTGTTTCTTTGGCATATGTAGTGTATGTTAGTCCTATTGCAGTACCCGCTGCTGCGCCTATCATACCAATAATTATTCCCTGAAATAGAAATATGAGTAGAATGTCTTTGCGTTTTGCACCAATTGCACGCATCACACCAATCTCTCTTGTCTTGCTTGTTACCAGCATCATTTGAATAGTAACTATAGCAAAAGCAGAAGACATCATGCCAAACAGTCCTATCATGTTTATCATTGCAATACCTGATCTAAATCCTCGTAGCGCTTCTTCGGCTGACTCTTCTATTGTTTCTGCTTTAAAGTCGTCATTTGGAAATGATAACAGAAATAGATCACGGACTTCTGCTGCCTTTTTTCTGTCGTTTAGCTTAACTAGAATTGCATCTGTATCATCGCCTCTATCAAGCATGCTACGTAAGGTATCAATATGGATAATGACGCTTGTGTCTAGTCCCTGACCACCAGGCGAGGTTGTAATTCCTGTAATAATAAATCGCTTTGTTTGCGCTATACCATGTCTATCAGTAACTTTTAGTTTTATGTTGTCACCGACAGTTACACCACCAAGATCACGTGCTACAATAGAGCCGACAACTGCAGTGTTTCTTGAGGAAATATATTCACCATCTGTTACAGTAGTATGGATTGTTGATGCTTGAATGTCTGTAACTGGATCAACACCTACCAGTGGGACTCGAAACTCTTCTATTCTTTCTCCAAACTTTGTGACATTAATTGATGCTGATGAAGACATCCGCGGCGTAGCTGCCTCTACATATGGTATTCGCTCAAACCAGTTGACTAGGACTCTATCCGATTTTTCAATAAAATCTTCTTCATCAGTCACGTAAATATCTCCAAATCTATAATCTGACATGTCACGTACTATAGCATCAAAGAGGCCTTGAAAAATTACAAAGTTTACATGGATTACTAAAATTCCAATGGATACTGCCAGGACTGCGCCAATTAGGCTGCCTTTTTTATTCATCAGCATTCGCTTTGCAAGGTGCGATCTGTAATCCACGGTATCATTAATTTAGTCTTATATATAATGTATATACAGCTAGAACTTATCAAATAAGACATTTTTATACAAGTAAATGAAAGTGTGTTCAAGAATTGGATGAGCTAGATATTTGGATCCTCAGCATGTTACTTGATAACTGTAGAGAATCCGACAGACAAATAGGAAAAAAGATTGGAATTTCAGGCAACGCAGTAAAGTCAAGAATACAGAAAATGGTTCAAAACAAAGTGATTGAAAAATTTACTCTAAAGATAGAGCCGCCTGTTTTAGGCTACAACGTTTTGTATATTGTGGTATCAGGACAGGATCTAGACAGAATCTTAAAACAGGTCAGGTTGGTTGGCGAGCCGTTCTTTGTTGTGCCATGCGTTGGCGATATTACAGTATGCAGCATTGTAATAAAGGAAAACGTGGAAGAGAAAATCGAGCTTGCAAAAAAAATTATGAAAAGTGTTAGAGTGCTCAGTATCTTTGAGGCACAAAATCCTGGAATAAGATCCGACTTGACAAAAACAGATCTTGAGATAATTGGTGAATTGATAAAAAATCCAAGAGCACGAATCGACGAAATTGCAAAGGCAACTTTGCTTTCAACTAAGACAATAGCAAGATCACTTACTAAACTACAAAACGATGAGGCAATACTGTTTACTTTGATTTATGATCCTATGAAATTAGAACAATACATTCCATACGCAATACTGACATGGATAAATGGAGATTTGCATAAGACACTGAAAATATTAAAAAAGGAATTTTCTTCTTCATTTTTGCAAAAGCCGTTTATTGCAAAAAACCAGATCGTATTATTTTTGTACAGCGATAACATATTCAATATTGATTATATAATACAAAAGGTGAGAAAAATTTCAGGTGTTGCGCTAGCAGATCTGTTTATTCCAAAAAAAATCACCTTCCCTCAAAAATGGGTTCTTGATACCATCAAGACAGCACGCACCTCAACGAAACTGCATTTGCTGTATCAAACAAATTAAATAGCAATGTAAATTCATCAAGATATGAAAAAAAGAAAAATCTTTGAAGGAAAAGTTCTTTCCTTAAGTGTTTATGATATTACGCTAAACGGTCGTAAGGTAAAAAGAGAGGTAGTAGAACATAGAGGAGCTGCTGCAATACTTGCATTTGAAGGAAAAAAGATCATTTTGGTAAGGCAGCACAGGTTTCCGCTTGGATATGTGCTTGAGATTCCTGCAGGAACGCTAGAAAAGGGAGAAAAGCCAAGGACTTGTGCCTTTCGTGAGATTCAGGAGGAAACTGGCTATAAAGCCAAGAAGATGACTCACTTTCTTACCTACTATCCTTCAGTAGGCTATAACACAGAGGCAATTCACTGCTTTGTTGCTACAGGCCTGGCAAAGGTTAGCGACTTGAAGCTAGACTATGATGAGGTCATGTCTGTTGTAAAGATGGATTTTAAGAAACTCTTAGCAATGATAAAAGCTGGAAAAATCATAGATTCAAAGACAATTTGTGCTGCATTGACATATGCTGCAAAAAAGAAAATTTTGTAATTTTATTTGTATACTGGCTTGACTAGATCAGCAATATCTGCCCAGCAGCGCTCCACTCTCTCAAAGAGGTAGACAAGATCAAGAAAATCAATTGATGCATGTTTTTGTTGCTCAGATGATCGTATATCAGATGATTTTTGCTGGTATTTTCTGTGAAGATTTATTGCCTCAATTGCAAGTAACCTGTTATTATCAATAAATGCATCAATTGATTTTTTGTGAATTGTTTCAATATCTCTTGTTATGTTATAGATTTTCTTGAGATCAGCTTTTGATAATGAGGTTTTAGCTAACGAGCTTGCAAGCTCTACTATGGTATCGCCTGCTGTCTCAAGTAGGTTTGCTGCAATTCTATAGTCTAAAATGTCAATGTTCTCTAGGTTGAAAAGACCTGCAAGTCTCTTGTCAACCATTGTACTTCGAATCAGTCTTACAAGCAAAAAGTACTGTCTGTCTATCTCGTCGTCACGATTTCCAAGAGTTTGAAGATTTGACTTGTCATCAGATAGTAGACCAAGTAAAATATCGTTGAACATTCCAAAGGCAATTGAGCTCATGCGCCTGAGAATTTTTTCAGGACTTAGCGTAGCCTCATCTAAGAGAAACTGGACTCTGATGTTTGATGCATCTTCTTCAAATATTTCCATGCCAACAAGCCTTCTAAGTGAGCCGCGAATTTTTTCTCGATCACCAACCGGAATTGTAGATTTTGATTTGATGTTAATCACATCATAGCCAAGAAGATATGCGCCTGTGATGTTAGCTACAATGTTTTCTTCTTTTGGAAGTGGATATGATATTACAATTTCTTTTGAGGGCTCTGTTCCTTTTGTTAAAGTAATTGAGATGCTGTTTTGTGTTGTCTCAAGCTCAACTGGCGTGCTTTTTTCTAGGTTGTTTGCATCAACCCATTCCTTTGGTAATGAAACCAGAATGCTGCTTCCTATCTTTTGTAGGCGTCGGATGAATTTAGTCAATTTATATCAATTTAATTAGTTTAAGCCGTATTTTTATATTTTATACAGAATTTAAATCGGTTCAGATGAGAGGAGTCGCATTCTGTCCTGCACACATTACAGGCTTTTTCAAGGCAGACCTTGAAAGTGGGAGCCTTGAGTCAAGGGGATCTTTGGGTGCAGGTTTTTCTCTTCAGGATGGCGTTACAACAACGGTTCAGCTCAGAAAATCAGACAGGAAAGACTTTCAGCTAAAAATCACTGGATACAAGCCAGACAACACTCTAGTCTCTGAATTTATCATAAAAAAATTTCTTGACTTTGTAGATGAAAATTATTTTGTTGATGTACATCATGACATCTCAGTTCCTGTTGGATATGGCTTGGGTTGCAGTGCAGCAGTTGCATTATCATTATCGTTTGCACTAAACCAGGCACTTGGCACACAGCTATCAAGGACAGAAATTGGTAAGGTTGCCCACAACGCCGAAATTATTTGTAAGACGGGTCTTGGCGATGTCTTGGCTGCATTTCATGGCGGTTTTGAGATCAGAACAAAGAGCGGTGCGCCTGGAATTGGCTCTGTTGAAAAAATAAACACTGAATATAATTCTGTTATAATGATCTGTTTTGCGCCAATATCTACTCCTGAATTTATGCGTGATAGATTATCATCAATTAATGGTCTTGGTGGAAAGATGGTACACAAGCTCCTTGCATCAAAAGACACAAACGAGTTTCAAGACATGTCACTTGAATTTGCAAAATACATCAAGGTAGTAACACCAGAGATGCAGCAAGTAATAGATGATCTTTCAGAAAACGGAATAAAATGCGGTATTGCACTTTTTGGCGAGACGATTTTTGTTTTATCTACAGCTGAATTAGAAAATAAAGTATTGAATATATTAAAAAAATATGATGGAATAATTATAAAATCAAAAATTGATGGATTTGGGGCAAGACTAGCCCAGTAAAAGAGATGCTCTTTGATCCCAAAAAGTCATCCACGAGCTACATCGTTGTTAATTCGAGAAAAGCTAGTTGAAGGATTTGATGATGGCCTTGTTGCAAAAGAAGGACTCATAGCGCACGGAAGAGGCGAGACTTTTGACTATTTGCTTGGCGAAAAGACTACAAAAAATGCAAAAAAGGCGATTAAAGCTGCTGCGCTAGCCTTGATTTTGGCAAGATCACCTGTAATTTCAGTAAATGGCAACATTGCTGCCCTTTGTTCAAAGGAGATAGTACAGCTTGCAAAGATTGTTGATGCAAAAATTGAGGTAAATCTGTTTTATTCAGGAAAAAAAAGAAAGCAGAACATAGCAAAGTTGCTTAAAAAAAATGGAGTTAAAGAAATTTTTGGTCTTGATCAAAGAAAATCAAGACGCATCTCAGGACTTGACAGTCCAAGAAGAGTTGTAGACAAGGACGGAATTTATGCAGCAGACACAGTTTTGGTTCCCCTTGAAGACGGTGACAGAACCCTAGTACTAAAAAAATCAGGAAAAAAAGTGATAACTTTTGATCTCAATCCTTTGTCAAGAACTGCACAGGCTGCAGACATTACAATAGTGGATAATGTCGTTCGTGGAATGAAAGATCTAATCAAAGAATGCAAAAAGATTTCAAAAAATCCAGGAAAAATACAATTTGACAACAAAAAGAATCTTTCAGAGGCAATAAGCGAGATTAAAAAAAATCTTTTGCGGAGAGCCAGATATGCATAAGACTGTAGCAGATATTGTCTCAAAGAAGAATTCTGGTAAGAAAATCTCTGTGATTACTGCATATGATTATTCGATGGCTACACTGTGTGATAGAGCTGGAATTGACATTTTACTAGTTGGCGACAGTGCTGGAATGGTGATGCTTGGATATGAAAATACGATTCCTGTAACGATGGATCAGATGTGTCTTTTTACAGAAGCAGTAAGCAGAGCAAGACAAAGTTCTTTGATTGTAGCTGATCTACCGTTTATGTCATATCAGGCAAGCATTACAGATGCGATTGCAAACTCTGGCAGACTGGTAAAAGCCGGAGCTGATGCAGTAAAGCTTGAAGGCGGAAGACCAATGGCAGAAACCATACAGGCAATTGTTGATACAGGAATTCCTGTCATGGGCCACATTGGCCTGCAGCCACAGACTACGATGCTATCTCAAGGCTACAAGGTACAGGGAAAGACAGCAGAAGCTGCACTGAGGCTAGTTGAGGACGCAAAGGCACTCGAAGAGGCAGGCGTGTTTAGCATTACACTTGAGATGGTAAGCCACGAGGTTGTAAAAATAATTACAGAAACTGTACATGTTCCAACGATTGGAATAGGATCTGGTACAAGCTGTGATGGCCAGGTTCTTGTCATTCATGACATGCTTGGAATGTATGACAAGCTAAAACCAAAGTTTGTCAAGAGATATCTCTCGCTATCAAAAGACATTCAGGATGCACTAGAATCATACAAAAAAGATGTAGAAGATGGCAAGTTTCCAACAAAGGAACACTTGTTTTCAATGGAAAAATCTGAGCTCGAAAAATTAAGAAAAGAAATTGAAAGCTAGAAAAAAACATCCGTCACTTGATATAGTAAGCTCGCATGGAACTGAACTTGCGGGGAAAAAAATAGTTTTGTGTGTTGCAGGAAGTGTTGCAGCATACAAGTCAATTGAGCTTGCACGTCTTTTGATGAGACATGGCGCTGATGTTACATGTGTTGTAAGTGATGCAGCATCAAAGCTTGTAAAGCCTGATTATTTTAGGTGGGCAACAGGAAACGAGGTAATAACAAAGCTAACAGGCAAGCTTGAACACATTCAGGTTGCTGACTATGGTAGATCTGATCTGATAATTGTCTATCCTGCTACTGCAAATACGCTTGGCAAGCTTGCTGCAGGAATTGATGATACACCAATTGCAACTATACTCACTGTAGGATTTGGATCAAAGATTCCGATTTTGATTGCACTTGCAATGCATCAATCAATGTATGAGAATGTTGCTGTGAAAAAAAATATCAAGTTTCTAAAAGATAAGGTTGATTTTATTTCTCCTCAAATGATTGAGGGAAAGGCCAAGGCTGCAGAACCTGAGGATGTTTTGCAACATGTTCTAAGAAAGTTTGGGTTTTCTTCCATACTGCATAATAAGAAAGTATTGATGACTGCAGGACCTACGATTGAGTATATTGATCCTGTACGTGTAATTACAAACCAGAGTACTGGGAAAACCGGCGTTTTGCTTGCAGCTGAGCTTGTTTCTGCCGGGGCTAAAGTGACTTTGGTGTATGGTCCTGGGAGAGAAGAGCCACCAAAAGGTGCCAAAGTTATTCGTGTTGATACGGCAAAAGCGATGTTTGATGCTGTAAGAAATGAATTAGAAAAGAAATTTGATGTTGTAATTTTAGCTGCTGCAGTATCTGATTATGTTCCAGAAAAAATAGAAAAATCGAAGATAAAAAGTACGAAAAAGCAGGTTATAGTCAAATTAAAACAGACACCGAAGATTATTGATCAAATAAAAAAATGGCAGCAAGATGTCTTTTTGGTTGGCTTTAAGGCAGAGGCTGATATTTCAAAGCAAGATCTTTTACGTCAAGCTCGAAAAAAACTTCAAGAATCAAATGCAGATTTGATTGTTGCAAATGATGTTGGTTTTCTATATAGAAAAAATCCTGAAAACAATAATGTGTTACTAGTTGACTCAAAGAATGTAATTCAAACCGGTT
>Ga0213870_1000543_pt1 | contig 17534 bp, 16 predicted proteins | sample WICALVC2017_Meta_FD_160119 | JGI IMG/M metagenome (GOLD analysis project Ga0213870, IMG submission 160119) | Freshwater microbial communities from subterranean cave lake in Wind Cave National Park, South Dakota, United States - WICALVC2017 | ecosystem: Environmental > Aquatic > Deep subsurface >... | reverse complement strand
CCGAAGGGCGGGCGAGGATTGAAACTCCAAATCCTCTCCCGCCTCATCGCGGCGGGTAATCGTAGCGCCCGCCCTTCGGGGCGGGCGAGGATTGAAACATCAAATCCGATTGTATATCCCCAAGCGTCCACCGGTAGCGCCCGCCCTTCGGGGCGGGCGAGGATTGAAACATCGCCCCTGAACAGCACCGCATTACTAAAATCGCGTAGCGCCCGCCCTTCGGGGCGGGCGAGGATTGAAACATTCAATCCATTACAGGGGCGGCAACAGGAATCGAGTAGCGCCCGCCCTTCGGGGCGGGCGAGGATTGAAACTCTGCCATCATAATATCATGTAATTATGATTATAGGTAGCGCCCGCCCTTCGGGGCGGGCGAGGATTGAAACTTGTTTAATGGGACGGCGGCTATTACAATTCCAGGTAGCGCCCGCCCTTCGGGGCGGGCGAGGATTGAAACTCAGCAGACAAACCTTAAAATACACGAGCAAAAAGCGTAGCGCCCGCCCTTCGGGGCGGGCGAGGATTGAAACACTCATCATATGCGAGGACAATGAAGAGGCGGAAGAGTAGCGCCCGCCCTTCGGGGCGGGCGAGGATTGAAACATGAAACGGTGAGCGTGGACGCCATCCTATTGCGTAGCGCCCGCCCTTCGGGGCGGGCGAGGATTGAAACTTTCGTATGCTTTAAGGGTTGCGATTAAGGAATTTGTAGCGCCCGCCCTTCGGGGCGGGCGAGGATTGAAACTTCCCTGACCTTATAGTTTCCTTTAATTGTTGGATGTAGCGCCCGCCCTTCGGGGCGGGCGAGGATTGAAACGAAAATATCCCTGAATGCGGCCATAGGCCATGTCGTACCTATAAGTAGCGCCCGCCCTTCGGGGCGGGCGAGGATTGAAACCGGTGTCATATCCAACGTAACGCTGGGTATCGGGAGTAGCGCCCGCCCTTCGGGGCGGGCGAGGATTGAAACTTATCGTCCTGTGCTATCAATACCTCGACAGTGCCGTAGCGCCCGCCCTTCGGGGCGGGCGAGGATTGAAACATGTTATTTGTTGTTTCCTCCCTCTACTATACCCCGTAGCGCCCGCCCTTCGGGGCGGGCGAGGATTGAAACGTCTGGAACTTCACCGATCCGCCAATCGAACTCCAGTAGCGCCCGCCCTTCGGGGCGGGCGAGGATGTAATCCTAAAGTGAAAATGTCCGGTTCTGACAAAGTAGAAATGTCTTATTTGATAGATTGTCTGCTCTTATCATATTGCAGGAAGGACAAGATTACCATGAGTTTATATTAGGTTCATCCGATAGGTGTTAGCTAAAATTTAAAAGTGCACTTTTAAACTTTAAACCAGTGCACTTTTAATGCTTATTAAATGACAGGTAGTATTTTTGGGGTTGATTCCAAACCTGTCCCCTGATAAAATCTAGAAAATAAATTTAACGCAAACTAGGGAGGTGTTTTATGGCAAGAGAAAAGCGTCAGTATGTTAATTATTGGTTTTTAAAAGCGGACTCGGCATGGCGAAGACTGTCTGCGCCAGAACGGGAATCTGGAAAGATGGAGTTTTTGGCAGTATGCAACGAGTTTGCGCCAAAGGTTATGCAGATTCCTTATTCTACGGTCGGTCTTCGCTCGGATGTTGATCTGATGCTGTGGCGAATCGGCTACGAACTGGAAGATATGCAGGAGATGACCGCGCGTTTGCTCGCAACTGGGCTTGGAAAATATATGAATATCTCCTATTCCTACATCGGCATGACAAAACGATCTACTTATGTAGACAAGCATGTGCATGAAGGACAAGAGTCAAAACGCCTGACCATCGTGCCGGGAGAAGCAAAATATCTGTTTATCTATCCGTTTTGGAAGACACGAGATTGGTATCTTCTGCCCAAAACAACAAGACAGGAAATGATGGATAAACATATCGCCATTGGCCATAAATATCCGTCGGTTAAAATCAATACCAGTTATTCGTTTGGTCTTGATGATATGGAGTTTGTCGTCGCATTTGAAAGCGACTACCCGGGCGACTTTTTAGATCTCGTTATGGAACTGCGCGAGACAGAAGGCTCCCGATACACGCTCCGAGACACGCCCATCTTTACCTGCGTCAGAAAAAATTTAAAAGACGCCCTAAACGATTTGGGGGGGTGACGCACCACGACGATAATAGCGGCCCCGCAGTCGGCGTCCCGACGCGTTGGGCCGCTCTTGAAAATATTATGGAAGAAGTTGTCATATTAGGGTCAGGCCCGGCAGGCTTGACTGCGGCCATCTATACGGCAAGGGCGAATTTAAAGCCCATATTGATAGAAGGAGCGCAAGCCGGAGGCCAGCTCATGATTACGACCGATGTTGAGAACTACCCCGGATTCCCAACAGGCATTGAAGGCCCACCGCTGATTCTGGCGATGAAAAAACAGGCCGAGCGGTTTGGCACAACTTTCGTGACAGGCGATGTCACAGAAGTGAATCTTTCGGCGCGTCCATTTAACATTATCGTGGATGGAGAAAATGAAATCACCGCGAAGACCATTATTATTGCCTCGGGCGCGCGCGCGAAATTGTTGGGATTAGAATCAGAGAGCCGCTTGATGGGACGCGGTGTTTCTGCTTGTGCAACCTGTGACGGATTTTTCTTCAAAGGCAAAGAAGTCTTTGTTGTGGGAGGCGGCGATACAGCCATAGAAGAGGCCGTATTTCTAACACGATTTGCAAATACCGTAACACTCATTCATCGGCGCGATAAATTGCGCGCCTCTAAAATCATGCAGGATCGCGTATTCCTAAACCCTAAAATGAAATTCTTATGGGAAACTGCCGTTGTTGATATTTTAGAAGGAGAAAGCGGTAAGGTCTGCGGACTGCTCCTAAAAGATTTAAAAAAAGACTATACGTTTCATGTTCCCGCTGATGGCATTTTTATCGCCATTGGCCATGAGCCGAACACCTCCTTTTTGGGGGGACAGATTTCCTTAGACGAACGCGGCTACATCTTAACAAAATCGGGGACAACGCAAACAAACATTCAAGGCGTTTTTGCGGCAGGAGATGTTCAAGACCCCACCTATCGTCAGGCGGTCACGGCGGCAGGAACGGGCTGTATGGCGGCAATTGATTGCGAAAGGTTTTTGGAAGGGGGGGCATAGGCCCCAGTCGGGATAATCGGCCTAGTTTGGCCGCTCTGGAGAAAGAGACCACAGAAATTATGGAAAATATACTTCTCATCGCTAGCAGTGAAAGTGATTCTAATATCTACTATGCAAGCGGTTTTTTAGCGCCAGACAGTTTTATTTATCTCTCAACCCAAGGGAAGACCTACTTGCTCATGAGCGATTTGGAGATAGATCGCGCGCGCGCGCAGTCTAAAGTAGATGATGTTCTCTCTTATTCTGATTATGAAGAGAAGGCGAAACGCTTCGGTGCCGAGCCTAAATTTATGGATGTCGTCTCCGCCCTTTTGAAGGAACACAGCATTGCAGATATTGCTGTTCCTTTTAATTTTCCATTGGAATATGGCGATGCGTTGCGTGCGTTGGGGTATACGCTTTCGATTAAACGAGAACCATTTTTCTCTGCGCGGGCTATTAAAACTGTAAGCGAGGTGACTGCGATTCGCAATGCCCAAATTGCTGTAGAAAAAGCATTTGACGAGGTCATTGACCTCTTGCGAAAATCAGAGATCAAGGGGAATCAGATTTATTGGGAAGGGGTTTTACTGACATCGGAATTTGTTCGCCAAAAACTGCATTTGAAAATGATGGAAAACGGGTGTGTGGCAGAGCATACGATTATTGCGTGCGGTGTGGATGCTTGCGATCCCCACAATGTCGGCACAGGTGTCCTTCGCGCCAATGAGCCGATTATTTTTGACATCTTTCCACGATCAATAGAGACGCGCTATTTTGCCGATATGAGTCGCACTGTTGTAAAAGGGACGGCCTCCGATCCGCTGAAAAAACTTTACGATACGGTTTTGGAGGGGCAGGAATTGGGGATTTCGCGTGTGCGCTCTGGGGCAAATGGAAAAGAGATTCACGAAGAGATTTGCGCGCTTTTTGAAAAGCGGGATTATAAAACAGGTCGCGTGGATGGCCGTATGCAAGGTTTTTTCCATGGGACAGGGCATGGTGTCGGTCTTGATATTCACGAGCATCCGAGTATCAGCAGGCGGGACTGTACTTTACAAAAAGGGGAAGTGGTCACTGTGGAGCCGGGGCTTTATTATCCTAAGATCGGCGCGGTTCGGATTGAAGACATGGTGTTGGTCGAAGAGAATGGGTGTCGAAATTTGACCACTTATCCGAAGTTTTTAGAGATTGATTAAAAACAAGAAAACATGATGCAAGAGAGTATCCCCAAAGAAAGTCCTTTTACCCCGGGCAGGCCTGTTCCTATTGAGTATTTCGTGGCGAGGAATAAGGAAATTCAACGACTAGAACGAGCTATTCAACAAACCGCATCGGGCAGAAACGAAAATATATTTATTGAGGGAGAACGTGGCATCGGCAAGAGTTCCCTTGCCTGTTTTATCCGTTATCTGGCGGAGAAAAAGTATTCCTTGGTAGGGAGCCACTGTTTACTAGGGGGTGTAAACAGCCTTGAAGGGATGATGCAGGTTATTTTTCAAAGGCTTTTAGAACAAGTCACTGATAAACCCATTTCAGATAAATTAAAAACAATCTTTTCTAAGCATATTAAGGGGGTTAATCTTTTTGGGATGGGAATTGATTTTACAAATGATCCATCCGAACTTCGAATGTTGGCGGATAACTTTTTACCTGTGATACGGAAGATATACGCGGAGATCAAGGAGACACGGCAGGGATTGATTCTTATATTGGATGATTTGAACGGAATCACAAAAGTCCCTGAGTTTTCTCACTTTTTAAAAAGTACCGTGGATGAATTGGCCATATCCAATGAGGCATTACCTTTGTTGCTTGTTCTGGTAGGAACATCAGAAAAAAGAGAAGATTTAATTAAACACCAGCCGTCCGTGGCCAGAATTTTTGACGTCATCTCATTAAATCCGATGAACAAAGACGAATCGGAAGATTTTTTTAAGAATGCTTTTGGCAAAAAGAACATAGCAATAGATGATCCTAAAACCATGTCAGCAATGGTCGATTTTTCAGGGGGGTTCCCTATGTTAATGCATGAGATCGGCGACGCGGTTTTTTGGCAAGATACAGATTGCCTTGTTGATTACGATGACGCAGGAGATGGGATTCTGGTTGCCGCAAAAAATGTTGGGAAAAAATATCTTGATCCACAGGTTTATCGTACCATTGGTTCAGAAACCTATCGCAGTATTCTCAGAAAAATGGGTCAATTTCCGCTTGGAAAGCTACAACGAAAACTGATCTTGGAGAAGATGACCGAGACAGAACAGAAAACATTTGATAACTTCCTCAAAAAGATGAAACACTTAGGAATGATATGTGATACAGAGGTTCGTGGTGAGTACGCATTTACAAATCTACTTTATCAGCTCTATGTTCACTTAGAGTCTCTTACCGCTAGAAAGCACTAAAGATTATGTCGGAAAATGAATCTATACAAAGCCTCATCGCACAGCTTCTATCTACTTTGGGGGAAGATCCCGCGCGGGAGGGCCTGCTTGAAACGCCTAAACGGGTGGAGAAATCGCTAAAATTTCTCACCTCTGGCTATCAGCAAGATATTGATACCGTCTTAAATAACGCCTTTTTTCAAGTCAACGACGCGGAGATGGTGATCTTACGAGACATTAACTTTTTCTCTCTTTGCGAGCATCATCTTTTGCCTTTTTTTGGAAAATGTCATATCGCCTATATTCCGAATAAAAGGGTGGTTGGGCTTTCTAAATTGCCGCGTATTGTTGAGGTTTTTTGTCGGCGCCTTCAAATACAAGAACAACTCACGATGCAAATTGCAGAAACGATTATGGAGAAAGTAGCCCCACTGGGCGTGGCTGTCGTCATTGAAGCAAAACATCTTTGTGTGATGATGCGCGGCGTGGAAAAACAAAACGCAGAAATGGTCACGTCCGCAATGCTCGGCGTTTTTAAATCGGATCCAAAAACCCGATCCGAATTCTTAGACCTCATACGCAGTAGATAGTGTGTATGCTGTCTGTTGAAGAGGCCCAAAAAATAATTCTCGCCGAGGTGCATCCATTAGAAGCAGAATCGGTTCCGCTTCTGCTGTCCTTGGGACGATACCTTGCCTGCGATATTGTCTCTGCCATTGATGATCCGCCGTGGAATCGGTCTGCGATGGACGGCTATGCCGTCATCTCCAAAGACACCAAACAGGCTTTCCGCGATGCCCCTTGTACATTGACAGTCATCGAAAAAATTCCAGCAGGGACAATCCCTCAAAAAAAAGTGATATCGGGAACCGCATCAAAAATCATGACGGGCGCGCCTTTGCCAGAGGGAGCAGATGCTGTCATCAAGATAGAGGATACAACGCAAAAGGACACGTCTGTTTTGGTTTATAGTACGGCAGAAAAAGGAGATTTTATTCGCTATCGGGGCGAGGTTGTAAGACAAGGCGCGTGCGTCTTACAAAAGGGGGTTTTGATACGGGCTTATGAAATTGCGTTGATGGCGACGATTGGGATTTCACAGGCGTTTGTTTTTAGGCGTCCTCGTGTGGCCATATTGTCAACGGGTGATGAACTGGTTGATCTACACGAACAAAAAAAGCCACATCAAATTTATAACAGCAATGGATATGGATTGTCGGCGCAGGTCGTTGCCGCAGGTGGAATCCCAATCATGTTGGGCATTGCCAAAGATACCCGAGAGGATCTCAAGGCTAAACTTTCTTTGGTGTCAGATGCCGATTTTATCGTAATCTCGGGAGGTGTTTCGGTTGGAGATTACGATTTTGTAAAAGAGGTTATTGCAGATTTAGGCGGGACGGTGCAATTTTGGAAAGTGGCTATGAAACCGGGAAAGCCTTTGGCCTTCGGACGCATTGCTGGAAAACCGATTTTTGGTCTTCCGGGCAATCCTGTCTCCGCGATGGTCACGTTTGATCAATTTGTTCGGCCAGCCCTGCTTGCTGTCCAAGGAAGCGTGAACCCGCTTCGCGCGACTATATATGCAACACTCACAGAAAATATTCAGAAGGAACCCGGACGATGCCATTTTGTAAGGGGAACGCTAACCTGTGAGAACGGAGAGTATGAAGTTTTTCCGACTTGGGATCAGGATTCTTCCAACATCGTTTCTCTTGTAAAAGCGAATGCCTATATTGTCTTGCCTGAAGTCAGTGGGGATGTTCAGGCAGGCAGTAAAGTCCTTGTGCAAACACTTGCAATTTCTTAAAAACGTGTGTAGAGTATCCACGTTGTCGGACATTTTATCATACTTAATCTAACCGTATAAGGAGGATCTAATGAAAAAAGGAGTTATATTGGGATTGGCCGCAGTATCTTTATTCACTGTTGGCAATCTTCATGCAGAGGATATCAAGACATGGGGTCATGCAACTATTTGGACCAGTTTACACAGCGATGTTGATAAAACCAACCGTTTCAAGACGAATGCAGATGCGGAGGTAGATTTTGAGAAGACCATGGGCAAAACCTCTGTCAGATTGGACTTAGATATTAATCACAAGTCAGTCGCGGCAAAAGGAATTTCCCTGAGTACAACCACTGATATCATCACCATTGAGCAGGCAAAGATTGTTCGTGGTTTGAGCGGGTACAACGCCTCCTTAACAGTCGGGGCGTTTAACTCACCGATTGGTTTTATCGGGGATACGCAAGATCACACCGATCGTTTACAATTTACCAATAGCCAACTTTTTTCTTTACGTCCTGCGAATCTGGCTGGGGGTATGTGGTCATGGTGGGGAGGCCCTGCAGCAGTTGATCTCTTCTATGCCAACGATTGGAGAGGGCAAGCGAACCCTACAACTACATACCAAGGTTCTTTTGGAGGAAAGGCCACGTTCTCTGGGGCAAAAGCGAACCTTGCAGTAGGGTATATTACCTCTAAGCGGACACCGACTTCTCCTGTCCCAACGGACGCTGGCAATATATTTGATGCCGTGGTGACGACACGTGTGATTCCACACACCCTGCTTGCGTTGGAATATCTGGAAAATGAGACCAATATGGGGTGGGGCATTACCGGGCACCATGAGCATGGTCAGCATAGTTTAACAGCGCGTTTTGACAGCGTTGATCCTGATGGTAATAGCAACAAATCCACGCAAACAACTGTGGCCATTGGTTGTGCAGTGTGGGAGTCCGTTGAGACGATTCTGGAGTGGAATTCTACCAATCCAGCATCCGGGGCTACTGTAGATAAGGTTACCCTCGCCTGGGTGGCCAAGTTCTAAACGCTCGTTTCAAGTTGGGTTTCAAATTGAGGGGGGAAATGGCATCTTGCGTTTTCCCCCTCTTTTCTGTTTACAATCATCCCTTGATGTGTACCTATACCCGGCGGATACGCATAAGTTTTCTTTTCTTTCTTTCTGTTTTTATTTCTGTTTTTATTTCTGCTTGTGCCCCTGTAACCACCCACTATGCTTTTGTAGATCAACGCCTTGCGCTTCATGACGGCATTGGCGCGGATTCTGCTATTGAAAAGGAAGAGGGCGGTTATGGACGAAAGAGTAGGCTTCTTTATTTACTCGACAGAGGAATGACGCTTTCTCTTGCAGGTCAATCTGAAAAAAGCAATCATCTGCTTAATCAAGCGGCGACGATGGCGGATACGCTTTATACCGAAAGTCTGACGCGGAGTGGGGCATCATTTCTAACCAATGACAATATTTTGCCCTACGCTGGAGAAGATTTTGAGCGCGTAATGATTCATCTTGTCTCTGCGTTAAATTATGCGCAACAAGGGGAGATTACAGAGGCGTTGGTAGAATGCCGCCGGCTTGATACCAAGCTAAATAGCCTCAACAACCAATATGCAGACACAAAGAACGCTTACCAAGAAGACGCCTTTGCGCGTTATCTTTCTGGAATCCTTTACGAGTCGCAAGGGGACAGTGAAGGAATCAACAACGCCTTTATCGCCTATCGCAAAAGCCTTGCGATTTATGGTTTTTGGGCAGAAACTTATGGTACGCCGATTCCCGAAATGATTGGGGCTGATCTTTTGCGGACGACGGAAGCCCTGCATCTGTTAGAAGAGCATACAGCCTATAAAAAACAATTTCCAAAGGCAACATGGACAAAAATTTCCAACAAGAAACAAGGCGAAATTGTGATCATCTCATTCAATGGCAAATCGCCCAAAAAAGAATCGGCCTACTTTGATATTGTGATTGACGGGAATATTGCCAACGCCATCCTTAGGACGACACTCTGGAACGCGCAGGTCGGGTCGGGGAATATTCCGTTTTCTACCATTGGACAATTGGTGCGTATTGCCGTTCCAAAATATGTTTCACAGAAATCCAATATTGACCATCTTTTAGTGGAGGCGAAAGGCCCCGTATCCTTATCTTCCCAATCGGTTTTGATGGCGGATATTACCGCCATTGCAGGACGCAGTTTAGAAGATCGGAATACCCGCACACGCATCCGCGCGCTCACACGCGCAACGATTAAGGCATTGACCGTGAAGAGGGCCGCTGAAAAGGCAGAAGAGCAAATTGGGGGAGGCGCAGGCTTTCTGCTTGGCAAACTGGCTGAAGTGGCGGCGGCGACATCCGAGGTGGCCGATCAACGCTCTTGGCGAACATTGCCGGACGAGATTCACTTAACCCGAATGGTTGTGCCTGTTGGCACCTACCAAGTGACAAACCAGTTTATCAGTAAACAGGGGCAAACTGTTGATGCGCTCCCTCCACAACAGGTCGTGGTGAAAGCAGGAGAAAAAAAGTTCCTCGTTGTGAGAACGATTCACTAAACGATTGAATGTCGCAATATCTTCGCAAAGGATTGGAGGCCCCATTTTGATAGGCACACTTTATATTGTTAGCACGCCGATTGGAAATCTGGAAGATATAACCTACCGCGCCGTACGCGTTTTGACTGAAGTCTCTGTGATTGCCGCGGAAGATACCCGTCACACTAAAACACTGCTTTCGCATTATCAAATTCATACACCCCTCACAAGTTATCACGATTTTAATAAAGAAGAAAAAGCGGCCGTGCTGATTGCTCGGCTAAAGGAGGGGAATTCCATTGCGTTGGTCTCCGATGCCGGAACCCCCACGATTTCCGACCCGGGCTACTTTTTAATCAATCAGGCAATTCTTGCTGAAATCCCAATCAGTCCGATTCCAGGCCCCTCTGCGGTTATTGCGGCGTTATCTGTTTCGGGCCTCCCCACAGATCGTTTTGCCTTTGAAGGATTCATGCCGCGAAAGAAGGGCGCGCGTGCCAAAAAACTGATGGCTTTGCAATCTGATCCCCGAACGCTAGTCTTCTATGAGTCCCCCTACCGAGTGCTTGGGTTATTGGAGGATATAGAAGCAGTTTTTGGAAAACGGCGGATGACGCTTTGCCGTGAAATGACCAAGAAATTTGAAGAGGTGATGTACGGACAGATCGAAGAAATCATACAAAAACTGGGCAATAAAAAACTCCTCGGAGAATTTACAGTCGTCGTTGATGGGAATAGCAAAAAAGGCGTAGCAACACCTCAAGAAGATTTATAGCCCAAATTCTTCAATAAGCGTTTTTAATATTCTGTCGCCCCCTCGGGAAAGAAGCGCGTCGGCAACACGCGTGCCCAATGCAAAAGCGTGGGCGACAGGCGCAGTCTGCCGTTCCTGAATCATTTCTGTGCCAGAAAGATTTAAGACCATCCCTGTCAGCGTGATCTCCCCCAACGATTCCTCGGCAAATCCCGCAATCGGGGTTTGACATCCCCCCGAAAGCCGAATGAGCAGGGCGCGTTCGGCTTCTATTTCGCATGCCGTTTTAGAATCATTCAAAAAGGCAATTGCAGTATTCATTTCTTGGTCCCCTACCCGACACTCAATGGCCAGAGCGCCCTGTCCAATGGCAGGCAGGCTTATATCCATATCAAGATGTTCTGTGATTTTATCTTGCCATCCCATCCGATTTAATCCCGCCGAGGCCAAGACAATCGCGTCAATCTCGCCATTTGATAATTTGCGAAGCCGTGTGTCTAAATTGCCCCGGAGCGGCACAAACAGACAGTCGGGGCGGGATCGTTTTAACTGGGCTTGTCTTCGCAAAGAGGATGTTCCGATCTTGCTCCCGGGCGGAAGATTTGCCCATTTTATTTTGTCACGCGCAATCAAGGCATCTTGCGGATTTTCTCGTTTCGGAATCGCGCCGATATGAAGCCCGTATGGAATCTGCGTCGGCATATCTTTCATGCTGTGTACTGCCAAATCAATAGCGCCGTTCAAAAGGGCTTCTTCAATCTCTTTCACAAAAAGCCCCTTGCCCCCGAGCTTCGCAAGCGGAACATCTTGTATTTTATCGCCTGTAGTCTTGATCGTTTCAATCTCAACGACAATGCCTCGCGCGCGTAGTTGATCTGCAACCCAAGTCGTTTGCGTGATAGACAATAAAGAGCCGCGGGCGCCTATGCGTATCATTCTTTTTTCCCAAGCAGGAAGAGTTTCTGTGTTGCTTCTAAAAGGGCATTGCCATTGTTGCCATGCGTCTCTTCTTTGAGGGCGGTAAGCGGCCCATGCAAAAGTTTATTCACAATAGAAACCGTTAGCCCTGAAATCGCCTCCCGTTGTTCTGGGGTGAAACTCCCCATCTGGTCGAGCGTCCTTTGCATTTCTTTTGCCCTGACTTCCTCGGCCATTTCTTTTAAGGCCACAATCATTGGCACCGCATCAAGCGATTTAAACCAACGAATGATTTGCGTAACCTCCTCGGCTACAATTTCTTCTGCCTTCAACGCCTCTGCTTCACGCGCGCGAAGATTTTCCTCAACAGAAAGTTTCAGGTCATCTATGTCGTACAGAAAAACATTGTCAAGCTTGTTGATGGCAGGATCAATGTTACGCGGCACGGAAATATCAATAAAAAAGATTGGCCTGTTTTGCCTTGCCGCAATCACCTTTGCAACCTCTTGCGGCCCAATGAGATAGTGCGCGGCGCCTGTAGAACACAAGACAATATCAGATTGAGACATTTCCACAACGAAGTCTTCAAATTTCACAGGAATGCCGTTATATTCTGATGCCAGCGCCAACGCCTTTTCATAGCTTCTATTGGCAATGAAAAAAGACTGCACCCCATTGCTGATGAAGTGGCGCGCGGCCAACTCCGCCATCTCTCCGGCACCCACAAGCATCACCGATTTGTGATGCAATTTCCCGAATATTTTTTTAGCCAATTCCACTGCGGCATAACTGATAGAGACCGCATTTTCAGCTATTTTTGTCTCGGTACGAACCCGTTTGGCCACAGAGATCGCCTTCTTAAACACTTTATTTAAAAGCACGCCTGTTGATTTATGCGACAGGGCTAAATCAAAGGCGTCTTTAAGTTGTCCCAGAATCTGTGGCTCCCCAATAATCATGGAGTTAAGACTTGAAGCGACGCGAAACAAATGTCTTAAGCAATCTCTGGAGGAGTAGATATAAAGCGCAGAGGCCATCGCAGGAGAAGTCTTGTCAGAAAGATTCAGAAAAAAATCTTTGAGCCTATCGCAACCTTCTTCTGTATGGGTGACCACTGCGTAGATTTCAACACGGTTACAGGTAGACAGAATGAGGGCTTCTTGAATCAGCGGATTTTTTTTTAATGCGCAGAGCGCTTCCCCAATCTTCTCTTCGGAGAGGGCAAATTGCTCTCGCATTTCAACCGGCGCGGTGCGGTGATTTAAACCTATGAGAATAATATTCATTAGGCCAATGTGGTAAAAATAAAAATAATCCCCATAAATCCAATGATAGAGAGCAAGGCCGCGCGCCGCGCCCTCCATCCAGAAGTAATCCGTCCCTGAAGCACAATCAGATAGAAAAACCATGCAGAAATAGCAAGCAGTTGTTTGGGGCTATTTGACCAAAAAAATCCCAGCGCATATTGCGACCAGAATGCCCCTGAAATAATTCCAAGCGTGAGGAGGGGAATGCCCCAAAAAAGCGCGGTTTTGTTCCATTGATCCAAAAGGCCAAGCGCAGGAAGTTTATAATAAAGTGGCCCGAACTGTTTTGACTTGAGAGATTTTTCCTGAACCAGATACATAATGCCTACAACCGCCGCGATGGCAAAGGCCACAATGCCTAACACAGAGAGTGTCGTATGGATACCCAAGAGGGTCCCTTTCAAAGTTTTATCCACAGGATGGTTCTCAAGAGGCAGTGTGGCTACGGAAATGAGCGAGAGAAATGCCATCGGAAGAACCAGAGACCCCATGACATAAATACGGTATTTGAGTTCCACCCAAAAAAATATAAACACAATCGCCCACGAGAAAAAAGAGATCGCCTCTTGCATGGAATTAAATGGAATCCCAGATTGAAGCTGAATGCCCAATGCAGTCGTATGACAGAGAAAGCCTATGCCCGTTATCATAAACGCAATCCGTTGACTGATGGGAAGCGCGGGCAAGTTGTAATCTGTACCCACCGCAGGCGTCACGCGTTTTTTATCCCAGACATTAAATAGGAAAAGGAAGCAACCTAGAAAATAGCAGAAGAGACTCGTTTGAAAAAATAGCGTTTTGGACATAGGGGTAAGAATACCATACGGGATTTGTTGGGGAAAGATCTAAAATCCGCAATAGAAATTTGAGAGACCTTATATAGTATGATCATTGGGGTTTAGCCCTGTCATCTCAAGATCAAGCCAGATTAAATTATTTTTATTTTGCAGATGCATTCTGTAATTCCTTGCCTGAAAGTGTGGTGTTTTCAATGGCCACTGCGGCTTGATTGGCCACTGCGGAAAGAAGATGAATCTCTTCATGCGAGAAGGCATGTTCAGCCGCGGTATAACTATTGATGACGCCAATCACCCGATTCTTAATCATCATCGGGACCGAAAGCAGAGAAACCACACCCTCCTCGCGCGCAATCTGCGGAAAAGAATAGCTGGGGTCTTTTGCAACATTACGAACAGTAATAGGACGCCGCTCTTGCACGACCCGTCCGGAAATAGACTCGCCCACTTTTAAACTGGGCTTTTTCCGATACACCTCGCTTAAGCTTTGCGTCGCGACAATTTTTAGCTCGCCGTTCACCGCATTCAAAATCATGATCGAACATATTTTGGAATTCATCATTTCTGCCGTCATCGTGACAATCAGATTTAAAATCTCCTCGATATAACTATTGGATGTAATCGTTCGGCTAACGCGCAAAAGGGTATCCACCTGCAACGCCTTCTTTTTCATCTCCTCGTAAAGATGCGCGTTTAAAATAGCGCCCCCCACTTGCTGACCAATCATGGTGAGCAGGGCAATCTCCCCCTCGGCATGATTGTGCGGTTTTTTATGCTGTACATTGATAACGCCGACCACCTCACCCCGATTGATCATCGGAATAGACAAAAGGGCGTGGTAGCGGTCTTCAGCAAGGCGGTTAAATTGTTTGAATCGAGGGTCATCGTGCGCATCTTTGGAAATCGCCACCACCGTGCGTTCTTTGGCCACCCATCCTGTAACGCCTTCCCCGACCTCCAGCCGAACGCGTCCAATGAGTGTAGGATGCGGCTTTTTAGATGCGCGTAACACCAGTTCCTGACAGGACGTATCCAACAGATAGATTAAACAGGCGTCCGCGCCCGTCTCTGAAACCACAAGCTCCACAATCTCTTTTAAGATGAGGTCTATATCAAGATGCGTGCTGATCAGCCGCGTAATCCGTTGCAGAAAATTGATCTCGCGGGCGTTTTCAGTCAGAATTTTTTTGAGTGACGCAATCTTTTTTTTCGATGCGGTAGAATGCAGTAACCCTATCTTCATGACGCTAACAAATCGTCGCTCCATGAGATGCAGACGAAACCTGCCGCGCATATTTTGCCATCACCCCGAACGCGACTTTTACGTTTTAAATCCATGAAAAAAACCTCGTGTGGTTATTAGGGGACTGATTGTATCGGGAAGATCATCCGAATATCAAGAGGTTGTTACATCTTGCGCACCGATATTGATTCTATTGCTTCCAACCCCAATTAGTAGTATATATTCATGTATAATACCGTATCTGCAGGATTATTTATGACTGACTTGGAAACTGATTCAGGCATCGGCGTCAAAGTAGACGCCTTTGAAGGCTCATTAGAGCTTCTTCTGCATCTTATTAAAGAAAATAAGATTGATATTTACGATATTCCGATTGCAGTGATCACCAAGCAATATCTAGACACAATTGATTTAATGACATCCCTAAAATTATCCATTGCGGGGGATTTTCTGGTCATGGCGGCCACACTGATTCATATTAAATCAAAAATGTTATTGCCTGTTCATGAAACAGAAGAGGAAGAAACAGAAGAGGAAGACCCGCGACAGGAATTGGTGACACGCCTTTTAGAATATAAAAAATTTAAGGAAGCCGCGGGGACACTTGAATCTTATGAGACACTTTGGAGACAGATTTTTTCAAGAGAAGCAATTCATGCCTCTGAACCTTCTTACGAGATTTCTCTGGGGGATGTGGCGATTTCTGATCTGTTGTCGGCTTTGCAAAAAGTCATTGCACGCCTCCCCAATAAAAATGTCCTAACAATTGAAGCTGACGAACTGTCTGTGCGAGATCGCATTGATTTTATTTTGTCTATGCTGGAAAAGGAATCCTCCCTTCTTTTTGATCAACTTTTTGCGGGGCTGGAATCACGCTATCACGTTGTGATAACCTTTTTAGCGTTGTTAGAAGTAATACGATTGGGGCTGATGAAAGTCCTGCAAGTTGAGCATTACGGAGCATTGCGACTCATCGGCACGGAAAACCTATTAAAAGAGCCTGTTGCTTAAATTATGGAAGATCACGAGATAAAACCAATTCTTGAAGCCCTGCTCTTTATATCTGCCGAACCGATTCCAATAGATCGTCTAAAAGAGATTTTGGCGGGCGTCGCAAAAAATATTGTCTTCGAAAAACTGTCTTTGTTACAACAAGAGTACGCGCAATCTGATCGTGGCATGCAGATTGTGGAGGTCGCAGGCGGATACCAAATGACCACGCGGGCAGAAATGGCACCGTGGATTCGGGACTTGGAAAAGATTAAAACCAGTTCGCGGCTTTCACAACCCAGTCTTGAAACGCTTGCCATTATTGCCTATAAACAGCCACTGACAAGGGCCGAGATCGAGGCGATTCGCGGGGTGGATGGCGCGGGCGTCTTAAAAACACTGATGGATCGAAGATTGATAAAAATTGTCGGCAGAAAAGAAGTCGCTGGACGGCCACTTATTTATGGCACAACGCGCGAATTTTTGCTTTACTTTGGGCTTGCCAATCTCACTGCACTGCCTACGCTCAAAGAGTTTACCGAGATTGCCGAACGATCTGCTGAACCGGATATAACATGGGACAGGGTTGACGAGGAATTTCTACAGACAGTCGGGGTTAATAATCATAGTGAGGAGCCTATATCATGAAAAAACAAATGGGTTTTGGAATTTTATTTCTGTGTGTGTTGGCATTGCAAAGCGGATGCGCAAGCTCTTCAGTAGCGAGGCTTGAAATCGACGAAACTGTTGATCTGTCTACAAAATGGAATGATACCGACTCTCGGGAAACAGCAAAAGTCATGATTCAAGAGGCGTTAAGTCGCCCATGGATTGATAATTTTATAAAGAAAAAATTTAAAGAACCGACCGTGATTATCGGTACTGTTCTGAACAAAAGCCACGATCATATTCCCACAGAAACCTTTACAAAAGACTTGGAACGGGAGCTGACAAACTCCGGGCGAGTGGTCTTTGTTGCATCCAAATCAGAACGAGAGGAAATGCGGGAGGAACGTGTAGATCAGCAAACCAACGCCAGCGCAGAGACGTCTAAAAAAATAGGTCAGGAAATGGCCGCTGACTATATGCTGAAAGGGGTCATCAATTCTTTTGAGGAAGAGGCCAAGAACAAGACGGCTATCTCGCAGACAGGCAAAGAGACTTACAAATATTTTCAAGTGACGCTTGAGTTGATTGACATGGAGAAAAATACCAAAGTCTGGTTCGGAGATAAAAAGATTAAAAAGCTAATGACTCGGAAACGATACGGGTTTTAGCAGTTCTATACATTTGTGTATCAATATCCATACAATGTTTATATCTCTTTTAGGGCGCGTTGCCCTCATTTCTAGCGTCGTCGCTCTTTCTCTTATGGAGACGGCAGTTGCGTTAAGCGGCACGCTGATTGATCGTATCGTGGCGACTGTAAATCAAGAGGTGATCACAGAAAGCGATCTTTCGACAGAAGGATATTCTGGAGAAATCCCGACCCGAGAACAATTGCTCAAAAAAATTATTGACGAAACGATGATTCTGCAAGCCGCAGAAAGGGAAGGTCTGCGGATCTCCCCTGCGGAGGTTGAGAATGCGTTGCAAGATCTTCAAATGCGCAATCGCTTTTCGACACGAGAAGAATTTCGTCAGGCGGTCGTTGCATCGTCGTTGTCATGGG
>Ga0213870_1000542_pt1 | contig 17543 bp, 14 predicted proteins | sample WICALVC2017_Meta_FD_160119 | JGI IMG/M metagenome (GOLD analysis project Ga0213870, IMG submission 160119) | Freshwater microbial communities from subterranean cave lake in Wind Cave National Park, South Dakota, United States - WICALVC2017 | ecosystem: Environmental > Aquatic > Deep subsurface >... | reverse complement strand
CTGCAATCGGTATATGTCTGACGGCGTGCTGCGCGTGTTTGTTATAACACTATTTATTTCCAAAATTTCTTCTGGATTGAAGACGGATTTGCTTATCCTCAAATCCGACAAATACACAGGGCTGGTTCTCATGACATTGGTTTGTATGGTTTTATTCGTTGAAACCTTTTCATCTTTTACAGAGGTTGCAAAAATTTTGAACAACGTCGGCGATATAGTCTCTTCGGCTTCGGGCAAAACACTGAAGAACAATTTTGCAGTCATGGTTCCTTTAGGCGGCAATGGAGCATTTATTGCAGAAGTTTCTGGGAATGCGCCTATTTTACTCTGGAAGGAAGGAAATATTGAAACTGTCACAACATCGTGTTTTTCTTGATTGTTTGTTACTGTTATTTCGACTGTTGCAGTTTCACCAGAATAAACTAATAGGTCATATGTGGATAATGATATTTCAAATGGCTCTTGCGCCAAAATAGCCGGTGAAAGCAGAAGTAAAGCAATGTTAAATATCAAAGCAGATAATTTCGTCATCAACACTTCACCGTCTTTTACATTTAGATTTGGTTTTATTATAGCTTAAATTTACACCTTGGCATCTTAATTTTTATTTCGCTTTTTCTCCGACAGTTTCTTTTCAAGCGATTTCACAAAGTCTTCCATCATCATCCCCAACGGTTTGACTATATGTTCTTCCTCCCTGCCTTTCTTGGTTGCTATCGCAAGTTCAAATTTCTTCCCATACTTGTCAGCCCAACTGATGTGTTCAAAAGGGGTTCTTTCCTCTTCTGTGGTAGAAGATGGATATCCGATAGGAAGAATTGCTACAGGTCTTAAATCATCCGGCAGACCCAAAATCGTCTTCACCCCTTCTTCATCAAATGCCCTAACCCAATTAACACCTAGGTTTAATGCATTTGCAGCTACCATAATAATGCCAACAGCCGCAGCAGTATCTTGCACACCATACAAAGTCCCCTTTTTATTAAACCTTAGATGTTCCTGCGCCATGTTAGCACAAACTACAATATCGACAGGAGCATCAAAAACAATCTTTTGCCTCAAGGCAGCCACAGCAAGTTTCTTTTTCTGGCTATCCTCCTTGACAACAATAAATTCCCAAGGCTGTATGTTGCCAGCAGAATTAACCCTTGTAGCCATGTAAAGAAGCAATCCGATCTCCTTATCATCCACAGGCCTCGCATCAAACTCTTTTACAGTAATCTTTAGTTTGGATATAGCCTCAAAGACATCCATGCCAATCAAAATAAGATTATTTTTCCATTGTTATAGCCTTTTCTGTAAGAAATTTAAACAATACTTTAACTAAATATTACGTGATTGGATGGAGTATTCTGCACTAGCTGGCAAATATGAGAAATTGGAGTCGGTGTCCTCAAAGTTGACCAAGACAGATATAATCGCAGAATTCCTGAAATCAATATCATTTGACGAACTATCGAGAATAGTGTTGCTTCTCCAAGGCCGTGTTTTCCCAAGCTATTCTGAAAATGAATTGGGCATAGCAACGCAAATGATGATTAAAGCCATATCCAAAGCTTCAGGATTGTCTGCATCAAAGGTTGAAGATGTTTTCAAGAAAACCGGCGATTTGGGGTTGACAGCAGAGCAATGTGTGAAGAAAAAAACGCAATCGAGCCTCTTGAAAAAGAAATTAACGGTAGACCATGTATTCGAAAATCTGCAGAAGCTTGCGGCAATTACAGGCGAAGGTTCGCAGGACAAAAAATTGAGTCTGATAGCGGAATTGATAATTTCTGCCAAACCAAATGAAGCAATTTATGTAGTCAGGACAATCCTAGGTGAACTGCGCATTGGTGCTGCCGAAGGAATCATTAGAGATGCGATTGCCAAAGCTTTCCTAGTTGATGAGAAATTTACAAAGGAGGATAAGGAAAGGGCCGCTGAAGCGGTTGATTATGCCTGGAGCATATTGTCAGATTTCGGCGAAGTCGCACAGATATCAAAAGAAAGAGGAATCGCTGGATTGAAAAGGGTTAAGATACAATTGGGCAAGCCTATCCAGGTCATGCTCGGCCTGGCGGCAGAAAATATAGAAGATGTGGTAAAAGAGTTTGGTGAGGTGATTGCTGAGTACAAATATGATGGCATGCGGGTTGTGATAGAAAAGAAAGGAAACCATTTCTGGTTATTTACGAGAAGGCAGGAGGATGTTACAAAACAATTTCCGGATATAGTTGAGTTTGCGAAGAGATGCTTGAAAGCTGAGGAATGCATTGTCGAAGGTGAGGCATTAGGAATAGACGCAAAAACAGGATACCCATTGCCATTTCAAGCGTTAAGCCAACGGGTGCATAGGAAGTATGATATAGAAAAAATGGTTAGAGAAATTCCAATTCAGGTAAATATTTTTGATGCAACTTATGTTAATGGCAAGTCATTTTTTAACGAACCACTGATAGAACGAAGAAAAACACTTTCGAAGATATTACATCCGATAAAAGATAAATTCCAATTGGCCAATTATATTGTTACTAGTGATGTGAAAAGGCTAGAACAGTTCTACGAGGATGCTAAAAAAGAAAAGCAAGAAGGTTTGATGCTGAAAGTTCCTAGCGCACATTATGTTTTCGGCAGACATGTAGGCACCATGTATAAAATTAAAGGCGTAATGGAAAATCTCGATTTAGTTGTAATTAGTGCGACATGGGGAGAAGGTATTAGAGCAAAATGGTTAACAAGTTACGAGTTAGCATGTAGAGATCCTAATACAGGCAAATTCTTAAGTTGTGGTTTTATGTCAACGGGTTTAAACGAAGAGGAATACGAAAAACTAACCAAAGAATTGAAAAAAATAATCGTATCAGAAAAGGGTAAGATTGTAATAACTAAACCAAAAATTGTTTTAGAAGTTGCTTACCAAGAAATTCAAAAATCGCCCAATTATGAGTCTGGCTACGGTTTAAGATTTCCCAGATTTGTAAAATTCAGATTCGAGAAGGGTCCTGAAGAAGTGGACACATTGGAGAGAGTCAGGAAATTATATGTATCACAAGGCCGAGTAGGATAAATTTAAATATCTACCGTTTTTTATTGTTACTAGCTGATAACAATAAAGTTTAAATGCTTGAAAAGAGCATATCTCTAATAAAATTAAGTGATTAAATGGCCTTAGCTACAAACAAAGTAATGGACGCCTTGAAGGGAATTGGGTTGAATTTATACGAAAGAAAGCTCTGGGTTGCACTTTTGGCTAGAGGCACTTCAACTGCTGGAGAATTATCGGAAATAGCTAATGTACCTAGATCAAGAAGTTATGACATCTTGCAATCACTTACAGACAAAGGCTTTGTTACAGCCCAACCGTCCAAACCATTGAAGTATGTTGCCATGGCCCCTGAGCAGGCTTTGGAAAGGGCGAAGAAGAAGATGGAGGAAGATTTCAAAATCGCTCAAGATAGGATGGACGACTTAAAATCATCGCCAGTTTTGAAGGAATTGAACGAGATTTTCACCAAGGGACTGAAAGTTGTTGCCCCAGAAGAATTCACAGGCGCTTTGAAGGGCAGATACTCTGTCTACCAGCAAATGACGTCAATGTTCAAGGAGGCTGGTAAGAAAATAAACATCCTTACCACTCCAGAAGGTTTGAATGATTTGCACGAACATCACTTTGATATTTTGAAAAAAGCCAATGACAAGGGGGTTGACATAAAAATTCTGGCGAATGTCAATGAAAAATGCGTGGATGCAGTAAAAGCACTTAATGGAGTGGCTGAGGTTAGAAATGTTAACGATAAGGAAGTTCCGATTTCAGGTAGGTTTGCAATTGTTGATGGAAAAGAGCTGGTTTTGTCACTGACAGACCACAAGACAGTGCATGCAACTCAAGATCTGGCCATGTGGAGCAAAAGCGAGCATGCGGCTAAAGAGGTTTTAGAGCCTTTGTTTAAGTTGGCGTGGAGCAATTCTAAAGCTGTAGGCTAACTTATTTGAAATTTTTAATATCATCCTGAACTTGTTTCACAAATTCATCCAACTTCACGCCATATTTCGTTTTCCCATCCAGCGTTCTAACTGCTATAGTCTTATTCCCCTCCTCGTTTTTACCCACAATCAACATGAATGGGATTTTTTGTAGCTGAGAATTCCTGATTTTATTTTCGATAGTAGAAGACGCTCTATCAATCTCCACACGAATATCATTTTCCTTCAATACCCCCAGAACACTTTCAGCATAGTTTAAATTGTCATCTGATATCGGCAAAAGTATGGCTTGTACAGGTGATAACCATACAGGAAACTTGCCTTTGAAATGTTCAACTAAAATTCCTAAGAATCTCTCTATGCTGCCATAAACAACCCTATGGATAATCACAGGTTTGTGTAACTTGCCATCCCCACCTACATACCCCAAATCAAATCTTTCAGGCTGCATGAAATCAACCTGAACTGTTGCACACTGCCAAGTTCTTCCCAGAGAGTCTTTGATGTGAAAATCAATTTTGGGTCCGTAGAAAGCACCTTCACCAGCATTTATTTTGAATTTTATTTTTTTCTTTTCCAGCGCCTTCTTTAATGCACTCTCAGCCTTGTCCCAAACCTCTTTCGAACCCATCGACTTCTCAGGTTTCGTAGACAATTCCACGTGATATTCAAAGCCAAAAACCTTATAGAAGTGATCAACCATATCTACAACTTTATCTATTTCCCCAACCAACTGCTCCGGCGTTACAAAAATATGCGCATCGTCCTGAGTAAACACCCTCATTCTGAATAAACCAGACAATACACCACTCAATTCATTTCTGCTCACCAGACCCAATTCAGCTAATCTCAATGGCAAATCCTTGTAGCTTCTGTTCGTGTTTTTAAAAACTAAGATAGCACCCGGACAGTTCATCGGCTTTAGTGCAAAATCTACATCCTCAACTTCAGTGAAGAACATCAAATCCTTATAGTGCTCTGAATGGCCGCTAATTTCCCATATCTTCCTGTTGAGCAGAGTTGGCGTGTTGATTTCAAGATAGCCCCTCTTCAAATGCTCCTTTCTCCAAAAATCTATCAAAATGTTTCTCAATAGCATTCCTTTGTGGTGGTAGAAAACCATTCCAGGTCCAACTTCTTGGAAACTGAATAAATCCAACTGTTTTCCTATCACTCTGTGGTCATTCTCCCCCAGTTCCTCCTCCCTGACTTTTGATTTTTTGATTTGAACTTTCTGCCCAATTTTTTCTTTAGTTTCGCCAGCAGCATATGCTCTCGATTGTTCAGCCAAAGGGTGCGCTTTTGTTTTCAAGTTAAATTGCTTGTTCCACCCAAATGGTGCACGATAAGTTTCTATCTTCAGACCTTTCGCATAATTTTCCATGTTTTCCAAAATTTTTAATGCAACACTAGGTTTGGCTAAATTCCTGCTTAAGTGCGCAAATGGGTATATCAAGATTTTGTTTATTTTTATTTTCTGCAAAAAATCTTTTACATCATCTATAGCCTTTTTTGCTACAGCTTCATTGTCGCCGTCTTCCACTGATATAAACAGGGCCAAGACATTTTCCTGCCTATACTTTTTCCTCTCTGCGTCCTCCGCCCTTTCAATTTCCTTTTGTATGGGTTCGTATTCTATGAAATCTGCATGAGTTTGTAAGATTCGCATCTAATCACTCACTTATATTGTCTATAATTATTGTTTTGTTACTATTTTTAACAATATAACTTGGGTCTATTTCTATTAATTTCTGGGGATCACCACTCCCCGAATAAACAGTACTATAATTGAGAAATGATCGATCTAAAAGATACATGGTCACATTTCTATGATGTATAGGTGGAACTGCTCCTGCTTCATATCCGTAATTTGGAACTTCATCACGACTTACAAATCCCATACTAGATCTTAAAAGACCACTAATTTCACTTATTTTCAATCTTCTATTCATAGGAATTGACGCAACTAATGCGCCATCTCTATATTTGAGTAGTAAGGATTTCACAACTTTTTCAGGATATAGACCTAACTTTAAAATATCCTCCAATCTTCTAATGCTACTACCGTTTACTACAACATTGTATGGTACGCCATTTTCTTCCAAAAAACCAAGAAAATTTAAAGGATCCATAGAAATCACAGAATAACTTCAACTAGATTCGGTCTACCTACATTTTTTGAAATTCTAATTTCTATATTTTTCGACTTTAGGAGATTTGAGTTAAAACGCTTATATGCATATCTAGAAAGTGATATTCTTTCTAATCTCGGACATTTATTTAAAATAATTTTTAATAATTTCTTACTTACAAACTTCCTAAAATGAATTAATTTTATTTTCGATGAAAGTTTTGATAAATCAGAATAAGAAGAAATAACTACGTGTTTGACATTCACTAGTCCGCGATTCACCTTTCATCTCTTTCACCGTTAACAAATTTATTATCATCTAATGTTTATATCATTGTCGAAATGTCACAGGTTCTTATTTTAAAAACATCCACAATATTTTATATCATAGCCCCGTCGTCTAGGTGGCGTAGCCAAGACATCGGTCAAGGATGCGAGCCTCTGGAGCTCGAGACTGCAGTTCGAATCTGCACGGGGCTATATTCCTAGACTTATTGGGTTTTCTAACGCACCTGCTAAAATTCTCACCAATTCTGCATTTGTTATAATCGGAACCCCAAACTCAACAGCCTTCCTTCTTATCAAATAGTCGTTTGTAATCTCCACCTCTTCAAAACTTTTCGGTATGTTGATGACCAAGTCAATTTTACCTCCAGCAATGTATGTAGATGCATTCGGTTCCTTTCCATCCAAGGGCCAATGAAGTATCGTTGTTTTAATTCCATTCGACTCCAAGAATTTCGCAGTACCTTCTGTTGCATATAGTTCGAACCCTCTATCAGCCAACTTCATTACACTTTCAAGAAGATACATTTTAGTTTTCACAGGTCCGGTAGACAAAAGTATGGTTCTCTTAGGCAATCTAAACCCAGATGCAATCAATGATTTCAAGAACGCCTCATTAAAATCTTTTCCAAAACAAGCCACCTCACCCGTCGATGCCATATCTACACTAGTAACAGGATCAGCTCCCTCCAACCTCATGAAAGAAAATTGCGGAGACTTGACTGCCCATCTTGTTGGAACAGCTTCACCATCATCAACTTTACCACCTAGAATGACATTGGCAGCCAACTCCATCAAATTAACCCCAACTGTTTTGGACACAAACGGCATGCTTCTGCTAGCCCTAAGGTTGCATTCAATCACATAAACATTCCCATTCCTCACTAGATACTGAATATTGAAAGGACCTTTGATGCTCAGCTTCTTTGCTATCTTTCTGGTATAATCACGAATTTTTGTTTTCACATCCTCACTGATTGTGATGGTTGGGATAGAGATTGTAGCATCTCCTGAATGCACTCCAGCTTCTTCAGCGTGTTCTAAAATGGCTCCAACGAATACATTCTCACCATCACTCACCGCATCAACTTCCACTTCCCTAGATTCAATGAAAAATTTAGATATCACCACAGGATGCTCACGTGAAACATCAGCTGCAACTTTCAAATAATTTTCCAATTCATGTGCGTCATTAACTACCTGCATTGCAGACCCTGATAAAACATAAGACGGGCGAATCAAAACAGGATATCCAATTTCTTGTGCAAACCTCTTTGCATTTTCCAAGTTTTCCAACCTGCTCCATATTGGCTGTGGTATTTTTAATTCATCAAGTATCGAGCTGAATTTAGCCCTGTCCTCAGATTTGTCTATATCTTCTGCAGACGTTCCAATTATTTTTATTCCATTATTCACAAGCTTCAAAGCAAGATTGTTTGGTATCTGCCCGCCTACGCTAACAACAACTCCATCGACATTTTCCTTTTCTGCTATGTCCAAAACCCTTTCTAATGTCAATTCCTCAAAATAAAGTTTGTCTAAGATGTCATAATCGGTTGAAACAGTTTCTGGATTATAGTTTATCATTATAACTTCACCAACGCCTTTGTCCTTTAGCGCCCATGCCATGTTCACGCAGCACCAGTCAAACTCAACACTGCTCCCAATCCTGTAGCATCCTGAACCAAGAACGATGATTTTATTCTTTCGTTGGAAATTTATGTCATCTGCATTTCCGTGATAAGTTAGATAAAGATAATTGGTAACCGCAGGCCATTCTGCCGCTAAAGTGTCTATCTGTTTTGCCACTGGAATTATTCCAAACGATTTTCTCAAGCGTCTTATTTCATCTTCACTCTTCCCAACCAATTTTCCAATTTTTTTATCAGAAAATCCCAACTGTTTTGCACTTTTTAATAAGTCTAGCGACAATTCTGAAATTTTCAATTTGTTCTCAAATTCAACAATATTTTTTATTTTGTACAAAAACCATTCATCTATACCACTCAACTTATGAATTTCATCTATAGTCATCCCAACTTGCAGCGCTTTTACAGCATAGAAAATTCTTTTATCAGTCGGAAATTCCAATTCATATTTTATCTTTTCCAAATCAGGTCTGATATCATCAACATCTGTCAATTCCTTTCCAATATCAAGCATCCTGACAGCTTTTTGCATTGTCTCTTCGAAAGTTCTTCCTATTGCCATCACTTCTCCAACGGATTTCATCTGGGTTCCTATTCTCCTGCTGACGTTCTTGAATTTCTGGAAATCCCATCTCGGAATTTTAACTGTAATGTAATCCAACGCTGGTTCAAAGCAAGCAGTGGTAACGCCTGTGACCTTGTTGACTAATTCTGGTAATGTGTAGCCTACAGCTAGCTTCGCAGCAATGTACGCAATTGGATATCCCGTTGCTTTGCTAGCTAATGCAGAGCTTCTCGACAGTCTTGAGTTGACTTCTATCACACGATATTCTTCTCTGTCAGGATGAACAGCAAATTGTATATTACATTCCCCAACAATTCCTAATGCACGGATAACTTTGAACGCCAGCATACGCATCGCATGGTATTCTCTGTTTGTCAAAGTTTGTGAAGGAGCTACAACAATGCTTTCACCAGTATGAACTCCCATCGGGTCCCAATTTTCCATATTGCAAACTATTGTACAGTTATCAGCCGAATCTCGCATCACTTCATATTCAATCTCCTTCAATTTTCCAACATACTCTTCTATCAAAATTTGGTTTATTCTGCTATACGCTAAACCACGAGCCGCTATTTCTGTTAATTCCTTGAAGTTGTAAGCTACACCTGAACCCTGACCTCCTAAAGTATAAGCAACCCTCACCATCACAGGATAGCCGATTTCTTTCGCAGCTTCTAATGCTTCGTCGATAGAATTAGCCTTCTTGCTTTTTGGTATAGGTATATCGTTTTTAACCATCAACTTTCTGAATTCATCTCTGTTATCACAAGTTTCAATTGCAAAAATTCCAGTCCCTAAAACTTTCACTTTGTATTTATCTAAAATTCCTTTTTCGTACAATTCCATTCCAGCGTTCAGTGCAGTCTGTCCACCGAAGCTTAACAAAATCCCATCAGGCCTTTCCTTATCAATAACTTTTTCTAGAAATTCAGATGTCAATGGAACGAAATAAACTTCATCAACAAATTTTTTATCTGATTGGATCGTAGCTATATTCGGATTTACTAAAGCAACTTTTATTCCTTCTTCTCTTAATGCTTTGATTGCTTGGGCTCCAGAATAATCAAATTCTCCCGCTTCCCCAATTTTGATTGCACCACTACCAAGCAACAAGACTTTTTTTATCGTTTCATTGCGTGGCATTTTTTATCCCTCGTATGAAATTGTCAAATAAAAATCCACTTTCCAAAGGTCCAGGTCCTTCAGGATGCCACTGGACGCCAAAAAATGGTTTGCTCTTATGTCCGATTCCTTCCACAGTTTTGTCATTGACATTGATGTGACTGACCTCGAAATTTGTATTTCCTAGTGATTCTGGTTTAATGGTATATCCATGATTTTGTGTCGTGATGTAAACCTTCTTTGTATTCAAATCCATGCAAGGGTGATTCTGTGCACGATGGCCAAATTTCAACTTGTAAGTATCCCCACCTGCTGCCAAACTTAAAATTTGATTGCCTAAACAAATCCCCATCAGTGGTATATCCGTCTCTAAAAACTCTCTAACAGTTTCAATAGTTTTCACGCACATCTTGGGATCACCAGGACCATTTGATACAACAATTCCAGCTGGATTGTAACTTAGAATTTTCTCAGCAGAAAAATCATAAGGAACTCTTACCACATCAACATTTCTCGCCAATAATTCTCTTAAAATTCCAAGCTTCACACCACAATCTATCAGAACAACTTTAGGAGAATTACCCGAATTGTATTCAACAGGTTTATCAACACTTACAGACTTTACTAAATCTCTTGTGTTTGGATCTTCTATGGAATTTGTTTTTGATTTTATTCCCTGCATGTCGATTTCTTCTGCAACCTTCATTATTCCCAACATCACTCCTTTGATTCTCAATTTCTTTGTCAATTCACGTGTATCAATGCCATAAATTCCAGGAACTTTCTCTTTTCTCAGCCATTCATCCAAAGTTTCTTCTTGGGCCCAATGACTCGGATTTTTCTGCAATTCAGATATGCAATAACCAGTCACTTGTATTCTATCAGATTCGAAATGCAAAGGAATAGCGAAATTGTTTGTAATTTTTGTTGAAGATTTGCCGTAGTTGCCTATAAGTGGGTATGTTTGAACTAATATCTGACCGAAATAAGATGGATCTGTCAGAGATTCAGGATATCCAACCATTCCTGTAGTAAAGACTACTTCACCTGTAACTTCCGTAGGATAACCGAAGCCGATACCTTCAAGTATGGTCCCGTCTTCTAGTGCTAGAACAGCTTTAATTTGAACCCACACTTAGTTTGCCATTTAACATTTAAAAAGATTATCTTAATCTGACTACTGGCTGATATGGGTTTACAATCTGTCTGTATGACTCAGAAATACCACGGTTTATTTGCATTAAGAGAATTAAAGCATTAAGATTACTTCTTACCAAATCGAAACTTCCTCTGGGAAGTCTGGTAATTACAGGATTATTATACAACATTTTGTGGATGTTCGGCTGGTGCAGTTCCTGTTACTCCTTTTGTACTAGAATCACTATTTAAAAGTCCCATCAAATCACTCCAATTTCCTACATATCTAGGTATGTTTTCATAACTTTTACCTCTTAACCTTTTTCAACCTCTCCGTCAGGTAGGTTATCTTACTCTGTATGAATCTAGCTTCCTTCACACTTCTGGCAAAGGCTAATGACTGTTTGGTTTCTATAAGCATCTCTTCCAAAAACTGATGATGTTCATTTACCAATTGGTGTTTATTACCGTTTATCATAGTCACTATATAGTAGTTACTTATATTTAAAGATTACTATTCTACAGTAACGAAATATTTATATACTCTTACGTTTTCGGAAGTAGAACTTATTAAAACTAATCTCGCCAATAATCTAGAGATAAAATGCCTCACAAAGTCAAAGACATGTCCTTAGCCAAGGAAGGCTTGATGAAAATACAGTGGGCTGAAAAGCAGATGCCTGTCCTGATGAAGATAAGGGAAGAATTCAAAGATTTCAAACCATTCAAGGGAATAAAAATAAGCTGCGCTCTGCATGTAACCAAAGAGACGGCTGTGTTGGTTAAAACACTCGCATATGGCGGTGCTGATGTAACTTTGTGCGCTGCTAATCCTCTGTCAACACAGGATGATGTCGCTGCCGCATTGGTCAAAGAGGGGATATCTGTATATGCGTGGGCTGGAGAAACCAACAAAGAATATTACGAGAATCTGAGCAAAACATTGGATTTCAAGCCGAACATTACTATAGATGACGGCGGAGATTTGGTATTTACTTTGCACACAAATAGAACTGAGTTGATTGATAACATTTTTGGATCACAAGAAGAAACTACCACAGGCGTTATCAGGCTAAGGGCATTAGAGCGAGATGGAAAGTTAAGAGTCCCGGTTGTAGCAATCAACGACACTCCAACCAAAAGGCTGTTTGACAATGTTTTAGGCACATCACAAAGCACTATCGATGGTATATTGAGAGCTACAAGCATATTGCTGGCAGGTAAGAATTTTGTTGTCTGCGGTTATGGTTATTGCGGTAGTGGTTTGGCTGCTAGGGCAAGAGGCATGGGAGCAAATGTTATCGTAACTGAAGTCGATACTTTGAAAGCTCTGCAGGCAACCATGATGGGATATAGTGTGATGCCAATGGAGAATGCAGCCAAGATTGGGGATATCTTTGTTACGGTCACAGGCAATAAGGATGTCATCAGAAAAGAACATTTGGAATTGATGAAGGACGGAGTTGTACTAGCCAACACAGGCCATTTCAACGTTGAAATTTCTTTGAAAGACTTGGAAAGTATATCAAAATCTAAAAAACTGGTTAAGAAGAATGTGGAAGAATACACTTTGAAAAATGGAAGGAGATTGAATCTGCTTGCTGAAGGTAGGATTGTTAATTTAATCGCAGCAGAAGGGCATCCTAGCAACATCATGGATTTGTCATTCAGTGATCAGGCCTTGTGTTCCAGATGGATTGTAGAAAATCATGGAAAATTAAGTCCAAAAGTCTATGAAGTGCCCAAGGAGATAGACGAAAGGGTTGCAAAGTTGAAATTGGAATCTCTGGGAATCAAAATCGATTCCTTAACGCCCGAACAAAAGAAATACTTGTCATCTTGGGAAGAAGGAACATAAAACTTTAAATACACCCTAGATAAATTATAGACAGTCGAGTTCTAACTTCGCTTACGAATGCCGATATGACGGAGAATAGAATTAAAAAAGGTGTTTGAAATAGTAGTAAAAGTTTGCGTTGACACTAGTGTAATTGTTGATCGAAAAATTAGTGAATTAATAGAAAGCGACAAGTTGAAAGAAATAGAGCTAATTATCCCCTTGGCAGTTCTTGATGAGTTGCAAGCACAGGCTTCTAAAGGAAGGGAACCAGGTTTCATAGGTTTGGATGAATTGAAGCATTTGCGTGAAATATGCGGCAAGAAAAAAATCAAGATGCGTTTCACAGGAGAAAGACCTACACTTGACGATATAAAACTTGCTCGAAGCGGAAGGATGGACGCCTTGATAAGGGATGTTGCAAAATCCGAGAACGCAACACTGTACACCGCAGATTATGTGCAGGCTTTAGTTGCCGAGGCAGAGGGGGCTAAGGTTGAATACATACGTGCAGTTGTCAAAACAACCGGATTAAAGTTCGAACAATTCTTCACACCCGATACACTGTCAGTTCATTTAAAGGAAAATGTCGTGCCTTTGGCCAAGAGAGGCAAGCCTGGAAAATTCCAACTTGTGAGATTGAAAGAAGAGCTATTGACAGAGGAGAACATAACCGACATAATACGAGAAATCTCAGACGCATCTAGAATACATGAAGAAGGTTACATTGAAATCATCCGTGCTGGTGCTACGGTTATACAATTAGGCAGGTACAGGATTGCTATAGCTCGTCCACCATTTTCAGATGGCTTGGAAGTAACGATAGTAAGGCCGATAGTAAAGCTAACTCTGGATGATTACAAACTTTCAGAGAAATTGATGAATAGACTGGATGAAAGCGCAGAGGGGGTGTTGATTGCCGGTCCTCCGGGTTCTGGTAAAACAACATTGGCAGCATCTATAGCAGAATTCTACAAGGACAAAGGCAAAATTGTAAAGACATTGGAATCGCCAAAAGATCTGCAAGTGTCTGATGAAATAACTCAATACGGTCCTTTAGAAGGCGATTTTGAAAAAACTGCCGATATACTGCTTTTGGTCAGGCCTGATTATTCAATCTACGATGAAGTAAGGAAGACAAAAGATTTCCAAGTATTTTCCGACATGCGGTTGTCCGGTATAGGCATGGTTGGTGTTGTGCATGCTAGCAATGCCATAGACGCAATACAGAGGTTTGTTACTAGAGTTGAACTGGGAATGGTGCCGCACATCATCGACACAGTGATTTTTGTCAAGGAAGGCGAGGTGAAAAAAGTTTTTGGTTTGAATTTGATTGTTAAAGTACCAACAGGAATGACTGAGGCTGATTTGGCAAGGCCCTTGGTTGAGGTAAGGGACTTTGAAACAGGGAAACTGGAATATGAAATCTACACGTTCGGCGAGGAAAATGTTATAGTCCCCGTGGCTATTGATGGCAAAGAGACAAGCGGTCTGAAGAAACTGGCTGGGGAGAGGATAATGCAGGAGATAAGGAAGTTTGATCCTCATGCATCTGTAGAAATTGCATCAGAAAACAAGGCAGTAGTAAGAGTAGATAATGATGTCATAGCAAGACTGATAGGAAAAAATGGGGCGATGATAAAAGAGATTGAAGGCAAATTGGGAATACATATAGATGTTGAACCGAGAATTCCTGCTTTGGGCAAAGAAGTAGATTTTGGAATCAACGAGTCAGGAAACAGTTTGGAATTGATGTTCGATAAAAGGTTGATTGGTAAGATTGCAAGTGTTTATGTCGAGGATGTTTTTCTGGTTTCTGCAACTGTAGTAAAGAAGGCTAGAATTAAAGTAACTAAAGATTCTGATGTTGGAAGGGAATTGATCAGCGCTATGCATGGTAAAAAGCAGTTGAAAGTTCTGATTTAATTGGCCTTTACACCGTCAGCATTCACTTTTATAGAAATAACCTGTCCGCCAGCTTCTTTTATAGCGTCTTTAACCGCCTCAACACTGCCGTCTGGTATTGCAATCATGCAGTCACCAACACCAGCACCGGATAACTTAGCACCATAAGCTCCAGCATCCTTAGCCGCATTAACCATCTCCTCAAGCTTGAACGAACTAACGCCCAACTTCCTTAGCAGTTCCTGATTTTTGTCCATAAGGCTGCCCACCTTCCTCCACTTCTTATGCTCAATCTCATCCTTGGCCTTCAAGGAAATCTTGTCTATATCGTCAAAAATATCATCATGGTATTCCGGATTTTCTCTGTACCTATTGGCAACCTCTTTGACTATCGTCGGTGTATGCGCTTTAATTCCTGTATATCCGATGACAAGCGGCAAATCTTTCACTTTCACCTTTTGAATAACCTTTCCACCGGCAACATAATTTAAAGTCTTCCCGTAGATTGCAGAAGCAACGTCAAACCCAGAACCAGCGCCTTGTACAAGCCTGTTTATCTTGTATGAAACGTCAAACAGCGTTCTATTAGGCAAAGGCACCCTGAACAATTTCGCCAAACCTTTTATTATGCAGACGATGATTGCAGACGAACTTCCCAACCCATAACTCGACTTGAGCGTTCCGCCTGTAGCTATCGAAACCCCGCCCTTTATCCTATACTTGTCGTAAAAATACCTTATAGAGGAACTGACGAACTTCAGCTCGCTCGGCAGCTTATCCAACTTGTCCAACACATAATTCCTTATCTTGTAGTCCATCGAGTTTATTGAAATGTCCTTAGAACGCTGCAGGTTTGCTATAAGTCGCTTGTCAACGGCTGTAACAATACAGTGCTTACCGTAAACCACTGCATGCTCCCCGAAAAGCATTAGCTTCCCTGGGGCAGAGACCGATACCATTAACCTCTCCTATATCTCCTTATTAAACTTAATATAAATGCTTGTTGGTTATCATCGCGTCAGACCCTGGTTTTGAATGTATTACCTCAAGAACTTCTGGCATCTCCTTCAGCCTAGCTTCAACCTCTTTTGCGTCTTCTGGTAAAGTTAGGATGTGGACGTTCGGCCCAGCATCTATGGTGAAGTAAGCGCTTAGCCTATCATTCCTCCACCGCTGTACATGTTTCATCAATTTCACAGTTATCGGCTCCCAATAGATTAAAGACGGTTGTGAGGTAAGCATCGTAGCGTGCATAGACAGGCAGTCAGCCTCAGCCAACCTGCCAATCGCCTCGAAATCCTTGTCTAAAATTGCTTTTTCCATCTTATTCAAACTCACTTCAACCTCCTGGAGCCTGGCTTTGTATAAAGGACTTGTTTCAACAGTAGTCTTCATGCCATCCCTCGAGCTTACAGCCTTCTCTTCCTTGGAAACCACAGCAATCACATCCCTGATGTCGAAATGGTTCTCGTCAGCTATCTGCACAGCATATGAACCTTCAGAAGTGTTAGCCTTTAGCCATTTGACATAACCTCCATAGATAGATCTACAGGAAGAGCCAGAGCCTTGTCTAGCCAAGATGGATAGTTGTTTTTTGTCGAAGTTCAAATCCAGTGCCGAGCATCCAGCTAGTGTCAAGGCTGCCGAGGCTGATGCAGATGAAGCCAGACCAGCTCCTATGGGGAAGTTGAAATTAGTAGCAACCTTAGCCTTTAGATCAGTCTTGCCAACCCTTCTTATCAAGTCCAAGTGCTTTACTATTCTCTCTTCAGTTTTTGGGTTGGCTGGTTGGTTGTTAATCTCAACTATATCCTTTTCAAAATCCTCAGAGAATTCCACAGTACATATAGTCTGTAGGTTGTCCAATGTCATCGATATGCTGGAATTCATCGGCAGAAATAACTCTTCATTTGCTTTACCCCAATATTTGATGAGGGCTATGTTTGAGTTGGCTATAGCTGTGGATTTCATATAACCGATTTTTGATTTAAGGATTATAAGGTTTAATTGCATTCAACGCATTGCATACTCTTCGGGAAGAAACAGCCTCCCTTGAACCAAAGAAGAACCTTCGACATTCGAATGCATCAATCGGTAAATTTTTTCCATAACACCATTCCCACCATCCCTCAACCCCAATAATAATTGTACATACTGGTTCGGCGTTATAGTGCATGTCTTGTAAGGCTGTCTGCTGGCAGCTGGAAGACGTTTGCGCCTATCAGCAATCGGAAAATAAAGTCCGAAGGATCCACTCCTATCTAGACTCACCCTACTATAATCTGCTAACGCTGACGGTTCATCCTCGTCATAATTAACTCTGACATGATGAACTTGTGTAAGGTCAGTTTTTCGAGGTCCGATAACAACATGTCTCGCCAATAAAAACCCCAAATGCCCATTTAATCTAGGATTTTCAATAGGCACAATGGCACTACCATCATTTATCTTTTGTTCATCTCCAGTCTCTCCCAATGCAGTTCCTGTCAATGTCCCAAGTGGTAGTCCCCTCTCAAGCACATCCCCTACTAACATGCAATCACGAGATAAATCTTTCGGGATAAAGTATTTAAAGATATAAAAGTACAGATTGTATATTGGTTAGAATGTGCGGTTGCGGTCCACCTCGACAATGAATGGTAGCTGTAGGCTACGGATTGGTTAGTTCTAATTCTTTTTCTAAATAGTGGAGTAGTTCAGTAGGAAGTTAAACTATAAAGAACGCTCGGCTTTGGATTACCCAACGAGAATCTGGAATTAAGGGAAACCGAGAGGTCGTCAGTTCGAGTCTGACCTCCACTATCCCTTTTGGGAAAGAAAGTTTAATAAACATTTATTTTTAACTTACTACTTATGGCTGAAATCAAAATTTTAATTGAAGGTTATGCAAAAAAACTTGAAAAGGGATGGGTAGCAAGTTCCACTACTTGTTTGATTACTACAGAA
>Ga0213870_1000541_pt1 | contig 17554 bp, 16 predicted proteins | sample WICALVC2017_Meta_FD_160119 | JGI IMG/M metagenome (GOLD analysis project Ga0213870, IMG submission 160119) | Freshwater microbial communities from subterranean cave lake in Wind Cave National Park, South Dakota, United States - WICALVC2017 | ecosystem: Environmental > Aquatic > Deep subsurface >... | reverse complement strand
GGTTTTCTCACGGCCCAATCATTGATTGAGCCGTGAGAAAACCTTGTTTTTCGTCTTTTTTGCCCCCAAATGAATGGCTAAAATAGCTATTTTAGCCATTCATTTGGTCTGTTTTTTGATCTTTCTAAAGCCGCACCCACCCACCAACGCACCAACGGGTGAGAGTGAAATTACTGGAAAAATTCAGGGACTGATTAACGGCTAAAATAGCTATTTTAGCCATTCATTTGGCCTGTTTTTGCCGTTTTTAACCTATTTTTAACGGCTAAATCAGTGGTTTAGCCGTTGAAAATAGACAGAGTCAAAAAAAGCCCGGAGGCAATAAAGCCGCCGGGCATAACATTTTGACTTGTCCTCCGACTTGTCCGCCGAAGCTTTAACGAAGGCGGAAGCCTTAGCAAAGGAGGGTTTACTTAATCCGCCCTCGAGCCGTCGGGACGGATGTGGAACCACTCCTTGCCCTTTCGGACCCAGGCCAGACCTTCGGAGAATGGATCGACATAGTCATACCTCTCCTGGTAGGCTGGCTGGCCATCGGGTCGGATGTGGAAACACTCCTCACCCTTTCGGACCCAGGCCAGACCTTCGGAGAAGGAACCGACATGGTCATATCTCTCCTGGTAGGCTGGCTGGCCATCGGGACGGATGTGGAACTCCTCTCCATCCTTTCGGACCTTTGCCAGACCTTCGGAGAAGGAATAGACCCAGTCATACCTCTCCTGGTAGGCTGGCTGGCCATCGGGTCGGATGTGGAAACACTCCTCACCCTTTCGGACCCTTGCCAGACCTTCGTAGAAGGGATCGACATAGTCGTAACCGAAGGTTTCCCTGATCTTCCTCAACTGGTCTTCAGACGACCCGTTCATCACTTTTCTCCTTTTCCTTGTTTGAGGTAGAAGTCAGACATTAAAGGCGCCGTAGGGGCAAAACCCGTTTTTTTACCCTATTCTTTCATTTTATCATACCCATAAATATTGTCAATAGTTGGGGGTAATGTACACATACATATGGCGGGTTTTCCTCAAATTCATTAAGGTATGATTAGCATCAATATGTCAAAAACAGCCAAAAGGCCATATAAAAATAGCTCAAGCGAGCCAAAATAAACGGCTAAAACAATTGTTTTAGCCGTTTGCGGGACGATTTTTCTCACGGCCCAATCATTGATTGAGCCGTGAGAAAACCTTGTTTTTCGTCTTTTTTGCCCCCAAATGAATGGCTAAAATAGCTATTTTAGCCATTCATTTGGTCTGTTTTTACCGGTTTTAAAGGTTTAAAAGGCAACATAAAAAAGCCCCACGATAACCAATTTAGCCTTTTTTTATCTAATATAATAAGGCTTTTTTGCGGAGTTTTTTATGATAAGCGATGGCAAAACGGTGGGCTTCATCGTCCAAATGTATTATCAAATTGTAAATCTCCTGAGGAAGGGTTTTTAGCAAAATTGGTTTGCCCCGGCTTTCAATAAACAGTTCTTTAAACCTTTTGGCGATAGAAACTATTTTAATACTTTTCGCTTCCTCCCTTTTACTTTTTGATTTTATGGCAACATTCAGTTGAGCGATGCCTCCGTCGATTAAAATAACTTCCGGATACTGCCATTCAGGATGGGTCAATCTTCTCTCTAAAACTTCTTTTAACATCGCGATGTCATTGGGCTTATTTATAATTTTTATTTTAAATTTTCTATAATGGTTTTTGTCCGGTCGGCCGTTGGTAAATACCGCCATTGCCCCCGTTGCTTGTTTGCCCTGAATATTGGAAACATCGTAACATTCAATTCGGGAAATTGGCTTATCAATATCCAAAATTCTCCTTAACATCCCCTCTGTTTTAGGCCAATCGTTTTCCTTTGATAAGGGGCGGTCATCGATTACTGCCGGATGGCTTATTACATAGGCGTGGGACATAATATTTTTAAGGGCCAAGATTTGGTCGCGGATTTTTGAAGCATTCTCAAATTCTCTTAAACTTGAGAATGCTTTCATTTCTTTCTTAAGCGAGATTAAGACCGTTTTTCTTTTCCCCCGTAGAATTAAAATTAATTTTTTAATGTCTTTTCTGTATTTTTTAAAATCCGGCGCGGGGCCGGGGCAGAGGTCTAAATGGCACCAAGGACATTTATTTAAAGGATGACTCGGGGAGGTATAGAAGGGAAAAACTTTCCTTAAAAATTTCAAAGTTTTTTTAAGCGCGGCACCTTCCACGAATGGCCCAATGTATTGAGCTTTTGATTTATATTGATTTACTAATTCGCGCGAATTGGTAAATAAATTAGTTTTTAGTTTTAGTTGGTGGGTGATGTAAATACACGGAACTCTTCCTTTGTTTTTAACAATAGCCACATAAAAATAATTTTTGTCATCTCGCCATGCCTGGTTGAATTTCGGTTGGTATTTTTTTATTAAATTTGCTTCTAAAATTAAGGCCTCAATTTCTGAGTTGGTTTTTATGAAACCTATCTTTTCAACTTTTTCTATAAAAAAATTATCTTTGTATGTTGGTTGTTGAAAATGATTTCTAACCCGGTTTTTTATATTTATTGCTTTACCAATATAAATAGCTTTGTTTTTTTCGTAAAACAAATAAACCCCAGTTGCCTTAGGTAGCAGGTTTATTTTTGACCTTGGCAATGTTTTAAGCTTTTCCATTATGCTTATAATCTAATGCTAAAAATATTTTTTTACAATATATTTTTTAGATGGTACAATAACTTATTAAAAAGTTAGCACTTTTAAAACTAAGGAGATATTCTGCATGAAAGGCATTTGCGGAATCTGTGGGAAATATAAACTTATTAAAAGAAGCCTTAAATTATCAATTATGATTTGCGACAGTTGTCGCAAAGAAGATTGCTATTTGTGCAATAGATTCAAGCCAGTGGCAGTTAGGACAAAAGATGGCAAAGCAATATGTAATTCCTGTTTTCAGAGAAAAAGATATCATGATATTTCTAAGCATGAAATTTGTTGCGTCTGCGCTGGACTTAAACCAATTGTACATCGTACCAAGGCAGGGGCATTATGCGCTCAATGCAATTTAGGCAAAAAAATTGCCAAATGCAGAAAATGCGGAAAAAATAAAAAAATCAAAGCCAAAGCCCTTGGATTTTGTGGCGCTTGCTACGAAAAAAACAGGAGGGTTAAAAAAATAATAAGCAGAATTAAACAAGTTCTGTGTTAAATATTATAATATATTCACAGAACTTTTTGTTTAATACGGCGTCATATTGAAATGTCTGATAAATAGATGTATAATTAACGACCTAAAATATGGATAAATATATAAAAATACGCGGCGCCCGCGTCCACCCCAATAACAGAACGCTCCGCGTTCGCTACGGGGCAGGCAATTTAAAAATATATGAAAAATGACCTTATAAAAATTAGGGGGGCAAGGGTGCATAATCTCAAGAATATAGACTTAGATATACCAAAGAACAAATTGGTTGTGGTAACAGGGCTTTCAGGTTCTGGTAAATCTTCTTTGGCTTTTGACACTTTGTACGCCGAGGGTCAGAGGAGGTATGTAGAAAGCTTGTCGGCTTATGCCCGGCAGTTTTTGGGGGTGATGGATAAGCCCGATGTTGACAAAATAGAAGGAATAAGTCCGGCTATATCAATTGACCAGAGGAAATCAATGCATAACCCTCGGTCCACCGTAGGGACTATTACGGAAATATACGACTATCTCCGGCTGTTGTTTGCTAGGATAGGCAAACCTCATTGCCCCGATTGCGGCCGTCTGATATCGCGTCAAACCATTGATCAGATAATAGAACAAATTTCTAAATTGCCCAAGAATTCAGAAATTTTGATTTTAGGGCCGGTAATCCGGGGTAAAAAAGGAGAACATCAAGCTTTGTTTCAGGAAATCCAAAGAGCCGGATTTTCCAGAGTCAGAGTAGACGGAAATATGCAATCCGTTGAAGAGGCCCAAGAAAGGCAACTTGATAAAAATAAAAAACATTCTATTGAGGTTGTGGTTGACCGTTTGATTTTTGATAAAAATTTAGACCGTTCACGATTAGCTGATTCTTTGGAAAATGCTCTGCGGCTGGGCAAAGGGGTAGCCATAGTCCAAAATTTCCAAAGAATTAAAAAAGAAAAAAATATTCTACGGGGCCGAGTGGAACTTTTTGAAAGAGGGAAACTTTCTAAAAACATTGTTTTCTCAGAGCATTTTGCCTGTGATGAGTGCGGAATTTCTTTACCGGAGTTGGAACCGCGTATTTTTTCCTTCAACAACCCATACGGAGCTTGTTCTGGCTGCAGCGGCTTAGGAGAAAAATTGGAGGTTGACCCGGAATTAGTTATGCCCAATAAAAATTTGACTATTGCCCAAGGGGCAATATGGCCGTGGACCAATGTGGCTAGGTTCCTTGGACCGTCATCCCGGCCTTTAGACCTAGGGACTTCACATAAAGTCGGCCCGCTTCGCCGTGGCTCCAGCGAGGCGAGCCGGCAGGGGTACTACTACTTAAAGCTTTCCCAATTGGCTGATAGGAACAACTTTTCTTTAGAAGAACCAGTGGGGAATCTGCCCCAAAAAATTATTGGCATTATTTTATACGGCCAAGAGGAATTTGAAGGAGTTATTCCCAATCTGAAACGGAGGCACAGAGAAACGGATTCTGACTGGGCCAGACGGGAAATTGAGCAGTATATGGTTGTCAAAGAATGCGAAAAATGCCATGGCAAAAGGCTGAAGCCGGAAATTCTGGCTGTGACTGTTTTGGACGAATCAATTGATAAGGTGGTAGAGTCGCCCATCGGCGATTTAAAAGATTTTTTTGCCAATATGGAAGGAGGTCTTAACTATAATGATTCAAAAATTAGTCAGCCGATTATAAAAGAAATTAATGACCGGATCCAATTTCTGATAGATGTTGGCTTGAGCTATCTAACCCTTAGCCGTAAGGCTTCCACTTTGGCTGGCGGAGAAGAGCAAAGAATCAGGCTGGCCACCCAAATTGGCTCAAGGCTGTCGGGAGTTCTCTATATATTGGACGAACCGTCAATTGGTTTGCACTCAAGAGATCAGCATAGGTTGATTGAAACCTTACTTCGTTTAAGGGATTTGGGCAACACAGTTGTTGTCGTGGAACATGATCCCCAGACAATAATGGCGGCTGACTGGATTGTTGATATTGGGCCGGGGGCCGGCAAGAAAGGAGGAAAAGTTGTTTTTGAAGGAATACCAAAGCAAATCTTAAAGTCCAGTTGTCTTACCGGGCAGTACTTGTCGGGCAGAAAAAAAGTATATACGGCAAAATCTGAAAGACTTAATTTAAAATCAAAAACAAATCCGGAGTCCCAAATCCAAAGTCCGAAATTTCTGATTATAAAGGGAGCCAGCGAGCACAATTTAAAAAACATTGATGTTAAAATTCCCTTAGGGAAATTCGTTTGCATTACCGGCGTCTCCGGGTCAGGGAAATCTTCCTTGGTCGGCGATATTCTCGCCAGAGCCTTGATGAGAAAATTTTATCGGGCTAAGGAAGAGCCGGGTCGGCACAAAGAAATCCTTGGGCTTGAACATTTAAATAAGGTGGTTTTGGTTGATCAGTCGCCGATTGGCCGAACGCCTCGGTCCAATCCGGCCACCTATACCGGATCTTTTTCTTACATCCGGGATATTTTTGCCAAAACCAGAGAAGCGAGGATTCGGGGTTATTCAGCCGGCCGGTTTAGCTTTAATGTTAAAAGCGGGAGATGCGAAGCCTGCGAAGGGCAGGGCGTTAAAAAAGTGGAGATGTATTTTTTGCCGGATCTTTATGTTGAGTGCGAAGAATGCCGGGGTAAAAGATATAACCAAGAAGTTTTGGAAATTAACTACAAGGGCAAAACCATTGCCGATGTTTTGGGTTTGACCGTTCAAGAAGCCATAGAGTTTTTCAAAAATATACCCGCTGTTTTCGGAAAAATGAAAACTTTAAAAGAGGTCGGCTTGTCTTACCTTGAACTTGGCCAGTCGGCCACATCATTATCGGGCGGCGAAGCCCAAAGGATAAAATTGGCGGCCGAACTGTCCCGTCGCGACACCGGAAGAACTTTATATATTTTAGACGAACCGACCACCGGCCTTCATTTTGAAGACATAAAAAAACTTATTTATGTTTTGAGAAATTTAGTTGAAAAAGGAAATACAGCACTCGTTATAGAACACAATGTTTCGCTTATTGCTGTTTCAGATTGGGTTATAGATCTAGGATTAGAAGGGGGTGAAAAAGGCGGCCAAATTATTGTAGAAGGTAGTCCGAAAGACATCGCAAAAAATAAAAAATCTTATACTTCTAAATATTTAAGAGAAATTTTTCCCGGTAAAGTTATATAAATTTTATTATTTCTTTTAGTTATATTTTTTTCTGCCTTCTTTAAATCTCGTAGTCTTTTTGAGTGTTTTAGTAATGGTTTTAATAGGATAAGTAATTTTAATAGAGAAGCTTTCTTGCTAATATATATATACCAATAATTTTGTCTATAAATTATGCCGTCATTCTTTCTATGGCCCTTTTTAACACGAATTTTAGGTGGCTTACAAACTATTCCAATTTTTAATAAACCTTTATAAATATACCATAAAATATTTTTATCATAGGAGGCCAGAGTAAAACTTGCAACATTATTTTTTGCAATTGAAATGGCGCCTTCTGCATCAGTATATCCTGCCAAAAAAGAAAGAAATTGCTTTTTATTTTTACTAATCCATTTCGGTACAAAATCTTTTTTTAGCAAAAGGAAATTAAAAGATCGGTTTAGAATAACTGTAAAGACTCTATTTCCATCGTTTCGTACCTTGCTTATCCAAACATTGCCATACTTTTTGAATAGTTTTTTAAATAAATGTATTTGCTCAATTTTTGTAGATGTAGTGCCCACAGAGATTAATTTTTTAGAAGGTAATAATTTAGCATAGAGGTCTCCCAATTTAAAGCCGACCAAGTAAGCTTTTTCATTGAGATCATTCGAGAAATTATGTTTTTTGTATTTAGTGTGATAAAAATCAGCGCTTCTGGTTTTTAAACCATAATCTTTCATTAATTTTGATACATATATATGATGCGTGTTAAGTTTTTTCGCAATTTGTTTTTGTGTTAACTTATTCTTATAATACAGGGTGGTTAAAACAGACTTTTTTATTCTCACCCCCGAATTTCTAAGTTTTATCGATTCTAATAATGTTCTAAATGGAATTTTTTCTCGTATCATTTCTCTTTTAATAGTTTCTTTAGAATACTGTAATTTTTTAGCAATATCTTTAATAGATAATTTATTTTTTAAATATAATTTTCTAAGGGTTTTATCTGGGATATGTATTATTTTCTTTTTCATCGCTATTTTTACCGCATCTCTTTGTTTTCTTGGGATAATGCCAAATTTTATCATTTTTTTGTGGATTGTAGTTATATTGCAATACAGGCGAAAAGCAATTTCTTTTTTAGAAAGAAGTTTTTCATTATAAAGTATATTAAGAATTTTTTTAGTAATATCGTTTCTTCTCATTATTGTATTATAACACAATATAGATTTTGTAAGATTCGTTGACTATATTATTGATTTAGGTCCTGAAGGGGGGAAGAAGGAGGAGAAGTTGTCGCCGAAGGCAGTCCTTTGGATATTGTTAAGAATAAAAGTAGTTACACCGGCCGTTATCTAAAAACTTGACAATTTACAAGAAAAAGATAATACTAAAAAAAGTGGCTTTGCTCTTTCACATCTTAACAAGGAGACGCAGCAATGGGCATTACTGAAATTAACATTAAGTTGGCCGATAGACAAAAAGAAGGCACAAACGGACGTTTGTGTGCCTTTGTTTCTATTGTTCTGGGCAATGAGTGGATTATTCAGGAATTAAAAGTTGTTGATGGTATGGAGGGCTTGTTTTTGTCCATGCCTAGCCGTAAATTAATGGATCATTGCCCCGATTGTTGGAAAAAAAATTGTCTCCGCGTTCGTTTTTGCAATCATTGCGGTAGACGATTACCGGTCAATAATAACAACGAACGGATTAGATTATACGAAGATATAGTCCACCCTATTAATTATGTCTGTCGTCATATGGCCACGGAGGCTGTTCTTAAAGTATATAAAATGGAATTAGAGTTTGCTAAAAATCCAGGTTATGTCTTCAGTTTTTACAGTTATCTTTTAAACGAAAAAAATGGCGCCTTGCCTTTGCGTAAAGAAATATAGATACCGTTGTCGGTTTTTAAGTCCCCTCCTTGAGACAAGTGTGGGCGGGGACTTTATTTTTCAGCTATTGACAAAAAGTTTTATATTTTTAAAATAGAAAATCAACATAAAATTTTCAATTTCTAATTTTCAATCTTCAGCAATTTTTAACTGAAAATTGGCAATTGGGTAATTGGTAATTTCAAAGATGACCATTAAACCATTGTCCGACCATATTTTAATAGAACCGGTAAAAATTGAAGAAAAAACCAAATCTGGCATTCTTCTCCCTGAAACGGCCAGCAAGGAGAAACCGGAAGAAGGGATTGTTGTTGCGGTTGGGCCGGGGAGAAAAACAGATGATGGAAAGATAGTTCCTGTTTCGGTTAAAGCCGGCCAAAAAGTTTTGTTTACTAAATATGGCCCCAACGAGATTAAAATAAATGAAAAAGAGTATTTAATTGCCCGGGAAGAAGATATACTGGCAATTATTGAATAATTTAATATCTTAAATTGACGATATTATGGCTAAAAAAATTACTTACAAAGAAGAGGCCAGAAAAATTTTAAAACAGGGTTTGGACAAAGTGGCCAATGTGGTTAAAGTAACCTTGGGTCCCAAAGGCCGGAATGTTGTCTTGGGGTCAAGTTTCGGTGCCCCGACCATTACCAATGACGGCGTTTCCATTGCCAAAGAAATTGAGCTTGATAATATTGAAGAAAACATTGGCGCCGAAATCATCAAAGAGGTCGCTTCAAAAACCAATGATGCCGCCGGCGACGGCACTACTTCGGCTGTTCTCCTCTGTCAGGCGATTGCCAATGAAGGGTTAAAAAATGTAGCTGCCGGGGCTAACCCATTGGCTCTCCGCTTGGGGATTATCAAAGGGAAAGATGCCATCATTGATTCTCTAAAAGAAATGTCTAAAAAAATCAGCACCCAAGAAGAAGTTTCCCAGGTGGCCACTATTTCTGCCCAAGACGAAGAGGTGGGCGATTTGATTGCCCAAGTTATGGAAGAGGTGGGCAAGGACGGCGTAATCACCGTGGAAGAATCAAAAACCTTCGGTCTTTCCAAAGAAATTGTCAGAGGTTTGCAGTTTGACCGAGGCTACATTTCTCCCTATATGGTAACTAATTCCGAGAAAATGGAATCTGTTTTAGAAGACCCTTATATTTTAATCACTGACAGAAAAATCGGCTCTTTGCCTGAAATTCTGCCATTGCTTGAGAAGCTGGTTAAGATTGGCAAAAAAGAATTGGTTATTATTGCCGATGAGGTTGAAGGCGATGCCTTAGCTACTTTGGTGGTGAACAAACTGAGGGGGATGTTTAACGTCTTAGCGGTGAAGGCGCCGGGTTTCGGCGACCGGAAAAAAGATATCCTTGAGGATATTGCGACGGTTGCCGGCGGTCAAGTGGTCTCGGAAGAAAAAGGGATGAAACTGGAAAATGTTGAACTGGAGATGCTAGGGAAGGCCAGACGGGTTATTGCTGACAAGGAAAACACCACTATTGTCGAAGGCAAAGGGGAAAAATCAGAAATTGAGAAGAGAATCAACCATATCAGAAAAGAGATTAAAGATTCAACTTCTGACTTCGATAAAGAAAAATTGCAGGAACGTTTAGCCAAGCTGTCGGGCGGGGTGGGAGTTATTAAAGTTGGGGCAGCGACTGAATTGGAACAAAAGGTAAAACAGGATAAATTGGAAGATGCTCTTCATGCCACCCGGGCGGCTGTGGAAGAAGGAATAGTGTCCGGCGGCGGAGTGGCTCTATTGAGAGCTTCTTTGGCTTTGGATAGCGTTAAAGCTGAAGGAGACGAGCAAACCGGGCTTAATATTTTAAAAAGAGCTTTAGAAGAACCGATTCGGCAAATTGCTCATAACGCCGGAGTTGATGGCGCCGTAGTAGTCCAGAAAATAAAGGAAGGAAAGGATGATTTCGGCTTTAACGCCGCTACGATGGTTTATGAAGACTTGATAAAAGCCGGGGTGGTTGACCCGACTAAAGTTGTCAGAACAGCTTTAGAGAACGCTGTTTCGGCGTCAGCCATATTATTGACGACTGAAGCTGTCGTTGCCGATTTTCCTAAAAAAGAAGAAAAACCAAGGTCGGGCATGCCACCGATGGGGGATGAGTATTGAGGGGCGGTGAATGATAAAAAATTAAGCGGTCCCCGGCGCCGCTTTTGATATAAAAAACGTCAAAGATATTTTATCTTTTTTTTGGGACATTTTGAGTCGTTTTCACGGCGAAAACGGCTGATTTACTTAACGGCTCAAATAGCTATTTGAGCCGTTAAAACAGGCAAAAACAGGCCAAATGAATGGCTAAAATAGCTATTTTAGCCATTCATTTGGCCCTTAACAATGCGATCCCTTGCATTAATTTCTTTTTAATTTAAAATGTAAAATAAGTTATTAAACCGTTCTTTGAAAAAGGAGGAGCAATGGATAACCGCCAGTCACCGGAGCATTCTCTCTTAACCAAAAAAAATATTTTATTCCACATAGGGAGAAAAAATATTGTGATTCATCCTTTTAACCCCATTTGTCTTGGGACAACCAGCTATGATGTCAGGCTGGGTGAAAACTATTTTCACGAACAACAGTTTCGGTCGTCGTCCCGGAAGATCTTTAATCCTTTTGACCCATCGGATATAAAGCGATATTGGGGCTCGCCCCAACAGGCCATCTATGCCTTAGATTGGACAAAGGACAATGGGCCATTGAATAATATAAAACCAGACGACAGAATTATTATCTTGGGGCCGGGAGAAATGATTTTAGCTCATACTCAAGAATTTATCGGCGGACGAAACTGTGTTACCGCCGAAATGCGCGCCAGAAGCTCCCTTGGGAGAATAGGCATTAGCGTCTGCAAGTGCGCTGGTTGGGGGGATTTAGGGTATGTTAATCGCTGGACTATGGAGATAAGCAACCATCTTAAAGATAACTTGGTTGTTTTGGTGGTGGGGATGCGGGTGGCCCAAATGGTCTTTTGGGAAGTAGATCCCCTAAGGGAATCGTATGTCAAGACCGGCGGCCAGTATCAGTTCAGCGACGATCTGAAAAAATTGATAAAAGATTGGTCACCCTTTGCAATGCTCCCCAAGTTTTCTAGAGAGAACTATTAAGGTTTCTTTTAAACCCTGCTGGTCTTGTCGCAGGGTTTTTCTTTTAGGCCTTCTATTGCTCTAAAAGATATTTTTGGTACAATATAGAATATGGGATGCAAGTGTCCTAATCAACACAGCCGATTAGAAAAAGCCCTATTTCATAATGTTGAGGTTGATTATTGTCCGGAGTGCTTGGGGGTGTGGTTTGATAAGAACGAGTTAATATGGGCAAAGGATGATAAAGACCGCGAGCTAAACTGGCTGGATTTTGATATCTGGCGGGACAAGGGCAGATTTGAAATTTATAAAATAAACAAAAGGTGCCCGGTTTGCCGGATTTCCTTTGTCCAAATACGGTACGATAATTCCAATGTGAGAGTTGATTTCTGTAAAATGTGTCAGGGGATTTGGCTGGACCGCGGCGAATTTAAACAGATAATAGTTTATTTAAAAAAGAAGGCTGATTACGAAATTTTACACCGTTACACTAAGAATCTGATCCTCCAACTATGGGAAGTTTTTGCCGGACCCCGGAAATTCCGGGAAGAACTGTCTGATTTTTTAATGCTGTTAAAGCTGTTGAACTATAAATTTGCCGCCCAGCACCCTTTTTTGGACAGCTTGATTGAAAACGCCCAAAAGTAAATAATAAATAAAATAATAAAAAAATAAAAAATTAAAAACAATTTTTATTTTTTTATATTTTTAAAAACTATGGCATTATTAACTATCGTTATTTTAGCAGTTGTTGTATTTACAATTTTATGGATTGCGGCAATCTACAATAGTTTGGTTACTTTGAAAAACCGGGCCAAAGAAGCTTGGTCTGATATTGATATCCAGCTGAAAAGAAGATACGATTTAATTCCCAATTTAGTTGAAACTGTTAAGGGATACGCGGCTCATGAAAGAGAGTTATTTGAAAAAGTGACGCAGGCGCGCGTGTCGGCAATGGGAGCGCAGGGCATGAAAGCCAAAGCAGAAGCCGAAAATATACTTTCGGGGACTTTAAAAAGTCTGTTCGCCGTTTCAGAAAATTACCCTGATTTAAAAGCTTCAGTAAATTTTCTAGAATTGCAAAAAGAACTTACCGATACCGAAGACAAAATTCAGGCGGCTCGCAGATTTTACAACACCAACGTCCGCGACCTTAACATTAAAATTGAAAGCTTCCCGGCAAATATTATCGCCATGTCATTTGGATTTTCGCAGATGGAACTGTTTGAAGCGGTTGCAGGCGAAAAAGAACCCATATCCGTAAAGTTTTAATCTCTAATCAATCACTAATTTAGTCATTCACCTAGTTAAATAAAATCCTTTGGATTTTAATTTCGCAAAGCGAAATTATTTAACGGGGTAAAAATTGATTTCTCTGCCGAAGGACGGATTCGTCCTCTGGCGAAAAATTGTCCCGATGCCGATTTATCGGCATACGGGATCCTCGTATAAATTTAATCTATTAAATTTATCGGCGTAAATTTCAAATTTCAAATTATGGCAAGCATTTACAAAAATGCAGATTCAAATTAATTGGGGCGTTGGAAATCACAATAAGTTCCCAATAATCTTAAAATAAATTTATAGAAGAAATAAAATTAAAATTTGACACGATTTTTTAAATTGATAGAATAAAAATATGAAGAAAATAAATTTTAAAAGTATTATCTGGAAAGAGGGTAAATATTATGTTGCCCAGTGTTTGAATGTTGATGTATCTAGTTTTGGTAATACAAAAAAAGAAGCTTTATTTAATTTACGGGAAGCATTAGAGTTGTATTTTGAAGATAATAACAATCTCAAAACATCAAAGGTTGATCATCCTGAATTGGTTGATCTGATGTTGGATTATGCCTAAATTATATTCTTCTGGACACATTGTCAAAGTCCTTCAGAATAAGGGCTTTGTTTATATTTCACAGAAAGGTAGTCATGTAAAGTTTTGTAAGCACGGCAAAAATACCACATTAACCGTTATAGTCCCAGCAAACAAAAAAGAAATTCCTCGCGGAACTTTCAAATCAATTTTGCGTCAATCTAAATTAAAAATAGAAGACTTTGATATTTCTTAGGCCCAAGAATTACAAAATTTAAAATTTAGAGTTTATGGCTTCCATTTACAAAAATGCGGACTCCAATACCAGAAAAACATGGGTTTTAATGACCGGTTTTTTAGTTTTTATCATCGCGGTCGGCTGGCTTTTTAGCTATTTATTAGACAGCAGCGCCATTTTATATTTTGCCGTACTTTTGAGTATTACCATGAGTATTAGCAGCTACTGGTTTTCAGATAAAATTGTGTTATCTATGGCACGGGCCATGCCTATTGAAAAAAAAGATAACCCAGAGCTTTATAGATTGGTGGAAAATCTATGTATTACCGCTGGTCTCCCTGTGCCCAAAATTTACATTATGCAAGAAAAGCAGCTTAATGCCTTTGCCACTGGCCGGGATAAAAATCATGCGGTAGTTGCAATAACCCAAGGTCTTTTAGATAGGCTGAATAAGACAGAATTAGAAGGGGTTTTGGCCCATGAATTATCGCATATTGGCAATAAAGATATGCTTTTAAGTACCGTAGTAGTAATATTGGCGGGTATCGTTTCTCTATTAGCTAATTTCTTTTTGAGAATCAGTTTTTTTGGGAGAAGGGGAGGTAATTCAGATAATAATAGAGCAGGAGCACTATTAATTATTTTAGGATTAATTGCAGCTATTTTAGCTCCTATTGCAGCTACCTTGATTCAGCTTGCAATTTCCCGCAAGCGAGAATTTTTGGCAGATGCCGATGGAGCCTTACTGACTCGTTACCCCAAAGCTTTAGCAAGCGCCTTAGAGAAAATTTCAGACGATACGGTGCCAATGCGTTCTGCCAACACCGCAACCGCACACCTTTATATAGATTCTCCTTTCAATGAAAAACAAAGCCAGAGTTGGTTTATGAAACTTTTTATGACACACCCGTCCATTGAAGACAGGATAAAAGCATTAAGAGATATGGAGATTTAAATTACCCAAAAATAGACCGAGCTGTTTTTTAGTTATATCAATGAGAATAATAAAAGATAAAATATCGATTTCTGAATTGCAAGAAATTTGCAAAAACGGGCCTTTTACAGAGGTTGTAAAGGTCGTCGTGGATATAGAAAAAGGAATTATGGCAATTGACGCAGAGGTTCATTCTGAATTGAGAGAGCTTCTCATAAGAGAAGAGAATTCGAATCATCGGTCTTTATGGGGTATTAACCTTGTTCCCGATAGGGAGGATGAGGGATTTGTTGTATTTGATTCGCTTATTAACTTAAAGCCGGGTATGGGAAATAAAACAAGAGGCATTGATGACACGGGAATTAGAGAAAAAATTAATGCTATTATTAATAAACTTGTACAAAAATGAGTTCAATACATAAAGAATTGGCAAATGGAAAATGGAAAAACTTCTCTTTTTTTGATCAAATGGGAAACATTTGGTCAGAAATTGGAAGATGCGCAAATTGGAATAAAAAAAGAGATAAAAAAATGGGGCAACAGGCCTTTGAAATGGGTCTGGAATTGCTTGATTTAACTATTGAAGATCCAAAGAATAAAAATAAATTATTAGAATTGTGCTTATTGCGGGAAATGTTAGCAGACCATTTTTATTTTAGTAATGAATATAATTCTACTGACGAACAATGGGACGCATATTTTTACCCTTTTGCTTACGCGGCGGCAATAAGTCGTGAAAAAACACCTAACACCCAACCCGAAGAAGTCGTATAGCGGCCACTATATTTTTTAGAGGATTGTTGCATTGTTATTTTGGCTTCTTTGTGATAAGGTAAAAATTAACAGAAAGGAGCAAACACATGTTCTTTGACATTGGCATAGGTCTATTAATTGCCTCAATTGTTGGGATGATCGTCAACGTCGATTTTTCGTGGGTTCTTTTGGTAATGGGGATTACTGGTTCCTTGTGGCCAGACATAGATTTTCTATTGTATGTTGGCAACAGGTATGTTCGCGGTCTCCGACCACTTGTTGATCGCTGGTCAACAAACCATAGAGATTTGCTTCACCGGCCACTTGTGGCAGTGTCCACCACAGCATTTCTTGTTTGGATATTTTTTGGACATCAAGAAGCCATAGTTTTTGGTTTTGTTACCACCGCTCATTTCATCCACGACACAATTGGTCATGGATGGGGCATTCGCTTTCTTTGGCCGATAGACAACCGTTTTTACTGTTACCGACCTGTGGGGTAATACGCTTACGCATTCTATCGCTGGATACGAGCGGAACAAGTAAAAATAATTGAGCAATTTGGCCGTGATAAATGGATGCAGCAATCATACGGCAGAGTAAGCCCTGAACTCAGGAACGAACTCCTTGTTTTGTTTATAGGGTTTAGCGCTTCGCTTGCTTGGTATTTTGCTTGACCCTGTTTGAGGGTGGTCTCAATGAGGATATTGAGACTTTTTTATTTCGTTTATTTGTGTTAAATTTTAAGTATCATTTAGGAGGAGTCGCATAGCGGCCATTACAACGGCTTGTCCCGATCCACGATGGCTCTGCCATCGGGATACGAGGATCCTCGATATTTTATTTAGCGCGGAGAGGTCGCATAGCGGTATTGCAACGGCTTGGAAAGCCGTGACCCGAAAGGGTCTCGTGAGTTCGAATCTCACCCTCTCCGCCAAAATTGAAAATCGGAATTGGAAGCCGAAATGGGGTCGCGCCGCAGGCGCGACACAAACGCATTCCCGCCAAAAATTCCCGAATCCAAAAGGTTTTTCCACGCTCCGCGTGGCTCAAAAAAGACGGTTCGATCCTTAATTTGAAAGTTCGAACCGACTTTTTTGTACAAATGAAGTTTTTCTTCATTTGTACCCTCGTTTGCCAATTCCATATTGTATTTCAAAAACTTTTCAGTAAGTTCGAACCGATTATTCGCTTTTTGCTCAAAAGCCGATAATTTCTCTTTGAGAAGCTGTTTTCGATTGACCAACGCACTTTTCGCGTCTCGATATTCCTCTAGCGAAAGCGCGTTCTCTAAATATGCGTTCATCAGCTTCTCAATCTTGGAATCCAAAAGAGAAATATCGGCTTTTGTTGAATCCGCAAAAAGCGTAGACGATTGGGCTTCCACCAACTTGTCTTTTTCATTTTCCGCCAACATCCATTTAGCCCAATCGTCTGGCAAAGAAACTTTTTTGATTTCCTTTTGAATTTCGGAAGTGATGATTTCCTCACGAGTATATTTTTGAGAGCAAGGATTTTTCCGTTTGGTACAGCGGAGATAGTTATGACCTTTTTGTGTTTCGGTAGTAATGAAACATCCACACTCTCCACAACGGAAAAATCCTCTATACAAAAATGGTTTTAGGCCTCGCGATTTTGGCTTAGATTTCCTCATCATCACTTCCTGAACAGAATCAAAAAGTTTCTTTGTAATAATCGGTTCGTGCTTTCCTTCGTGTATTTCACCGTTATATAGCATTAGACCCGTGTAAATCGGATTTTTCAAAAGTTTTTGATAATTCGACACCGCAAGTTCCTTTCCGCTTTTTCGCTTCAATCCAAGTTCATTAAATTTGTCGCGGAGTTGGCGCAAAGTGAAATTTCCAGTTGCATAGGCCTCAAATGTTTTCTTGATAAGCGGAGCAATATTTTCATCAGGCACAATACGCTTGTTTTTGTTTATATAACCGAGCGGCGACATTTGAGGCCATATTCCTTCCTTCACTTTGTTGCGATGCCCGCGCTTAATATTTTCCGACAAGTTGTCCACATAATACTTGGATTGCGAAAAAGCGATTGAAAGCATAAATTTGCCTTGCGGTGTCGGATCAAACCAAAAAGTTGGGAATTTCATTTCGGAAATTACGCCAGTATCAACGAGGTAGATGATTTTTCCTCCATCTACCGAGTTTCTCGCAAGTCTATCGGGATGCCACGCCAAAATACCAGTAGCTTCGCCTTTCTCCATTCGCTCCAACATCTCACCAAACACAGGGCGACCTGGTATTTTGGCGGTCTGCTTTTCGACAAAGACATCCACCACTTCCAGTTGTTCTTTCAACGCGAGTTCCTTTAACTCACTCAACTGGTCAGAAATACTGCGGACTTGTCTGTCTTTGTCGTCTGTAGACTTGCGAGTATATATGAAAAACTTTTTGATTTGATTATTCATAATGTATTGGCAAACGAGAGAGCCACGCGGAGCGTGGAAAAACCTTTTGGATTCGGGAATTTTTGGCGGGAATGCGTTTGTGTCGCGGCT